>OHPI01000408.1_pt1 | contig 30735 bp, 19 predicted proteins | sample 1577651 | NCBI WGS metagenome assembly OHPI01 (sample SAMEA3879578, study PRJEB24766) | human gut metagenome | biome: human-associated habitat; feature: feces | place: USA | collected 1985/1987
GAGTTCTTCTGCTGTATATAACTTCACACCTGTCTGTAAAACAGTCAGTGGTGTATCTGCCTTCTTTCCTCTGCACAGTATTATTTTCCCCATTGTATTTCTCCGTTTCCTGATGTTTTCCACATTCTCAGCTTCTTAATACAAGTTCTTTGCTTATAACTTTTCCTGAACTTTTGACAAACTCTCCAAATCCAAGATCTTTTATTGTAATATTACACCTGTCAGAATCCGTAAAGCTTACGCTCACAGATACTCTTGTTGTTTTCCCTTCCCTGAATGGAATTTCACTTATATCAACAACTTCATCATAATATTTATTCTCAGGTGTTATTATTTTAAATGTAATGCTTCTCATATCCTCAAGTATACATTCCACAGTCCGTCCGGCAGTATACCAGTTACTTCCCGGTCTTACCAGCCTGAATCTCATTGGCTTTTCATATGACGAAATATCTATTTCTATACCACATTTCACATGATTATCAAGAAGCATTATGACATTCTTAAACACTTCCGGCTTCAATATCTCCATTGCCGCAAAGCATGCACCCTTTGCAAAAAGATTCTGTCCGACAAATGCTTTTCTTCTCGTAACCATAAGCTTTGCAAATCTTTCAGGAAGCTTTTCAACATCAAAACCTTCACCTGTAAGATATGCCGCCGAAACATGTCTTTTAGAAAAATACTCTTCTGTAAATGTACACAACTCATTCTCAGCCAGTCCAAGTTCTTTGCTTATCACAGCTTCTTTTAATATATCAGATGTGTATCCTGTGTGTTCCTGAAGCAGATAGTTACTATTGTCATTCTTCCTGACTGCAAGATAATCACACCTTATTCCTTCACTTGTGTAGTCAAACAGTGCCACACCAGCAGCATGAAGCTCACTTTTCTGTCTGTACGCATAATATGCAAAGCTTTCAACTCTGCTTAATACCTGCCCTCTGCCATCTGATACACCACATTTTTTAAGAGTATCCCTGACAGCAGATATTTCATCAGAATGATAATCGGGAATGGTTACACATATGCTTTGAATCTGTGATGTACCTGTTGCTCGCATACATTCAGCGACAACATTTGCAAGACTGGTCTTTTCCTTTGAATCCTCTGTCAGTTTTACCGTCTGCACATTCCGTGAATTATATGAATATACACTTGCCTGAATTTTACTATATCCTATATCTATTCCTGCTATAAGTCCTTTACACTGCTCCATATCTGCTATCCTCATTTGACAATTGTAAACATTTCTCTTGTAACGTATTCCTCAACACAGTAACTATACATGAGCTTTCTTAATGTTGTAAGGTCATGCTGCTGTCTGCTTGCAAGACAATCATTAAGCATGTCAATCCTTCCATCTGTGTTCTCTGATGGAATATCCTTATATTCGCAGACTACCGGCTCTGCAGATGCCTGTTCATTGCTGTCATTAACTATAAATGTATATTCTAATGAATCCCCATAAAACAGATTAAACCTGCATGTAAATATTCCCCATTCGTTAGACTTCATAACCTGCACCAGCCTGTCAGCCCCATTAATACTATATGTCAAAGATACTTTATCATCTGGATCTGCTATGTATTCAACAATAGTAAGTCCCTGCATATTGTATGGTAAATCCAGTATTCCTTTGAATTTTTTGAAAAATCCATATATTCTGTCATGTTCACATAATTCATTAAGGACTGATTGTGCAAGTTCTTTTTCAGATGTATCTTCTCTTAACGCAACAGGGTTTCTTGACAGATTCTTAAGCCATGCTACATAACAACACTCTGGCAATCCATATCCATCCCCCATACACTCCTCTATAACTCTGAATACTATATCATTAGCCTTCTTCTGCCTGAGAAGATAGAATTGTGAATTATAAGATAAATATGCCTTTACTATAAGCATATCAGGAATCTTACTATAATAATCAGCAAACACCTCTGTAAATCTTCCAGTATGCACACCTGTATACATCATCTGGGCAAGAATCCTTTCTGACATATGCAATACATTTACATTATAATTAACTGCTGACTTCCACACAGCATACATTTCATCATTAGTCCCATTATAGTATTCGCACATATAAGAAAGAACAGGTTCATTATAAATGTTGTGTCTGAATATATATTGAGTAATCTCATCAATAATCTGACTATGTCCGTCTGATACATTTGTAAGAATATAGTCAGTCATTTTAAGAAGTTTTGCCGCTTTTGCCATACAGCAACCGTATATACCGGCTATCTCATATGCCTGTGAATACATTGATGAATCTATAAGTATCTCTATCAGTTTTCCCGCATCCTTCTTCGTCAGATTATCTGTATCAACATAATTGTATTCATGCCAGAAATCATCTTCTTCATAATAATGATAGTAATAATCAATCATCCAGGCATTAACTTGCTGTTTATACTGTTCACTGATACCCTGTTCCTTTTTTATTGTTTTGTACAGCTTAAGTGTTTCTTGTGTATACTGTGAATTCTTTCTCATTTCACAGATTCTGCTCATAATTATTCCTGAATTGTTCTTTCCATAATCACCTGCAGCCTCAAACACCTCTGCATACTGCTGTATATCAAACACTTTTTCTATATCATAATCAATTGTATCTTTTCTAAGCTGTCCGTCAATACATTCAAATGTAATCTCGCAGTCACTTCCATACATACATATATATGCTGTTTCCCCTGAAAGCTCATATACTGTTTCTTCTGTAAACTGCGGATATCTAACATGTACATATCTTACCACATCACTAAAGCACTGCATTCTGTACATATATGGCATTTTACTTACAAATGTGCCTGTGTCATCACACACAAGCTGTGTCTTAAGAAGTGCCTTGTATAATACAACAAGATTGTCACTGATATTGCCGGCTTTAAGCTGTTCATACACATATATCTCTATATTTCTTTCATAACCTTCATAGATATTCTTATAGTACGAATCTCTGCCCGTCACCACATTTGCATATAAAAATGCTTTATCTGCATCTGTAAGAGTATTGTCATATGCAAAATACATCAACACTATCTTTGGCAGCTGCCTGTCTGTCTTTTTAGGCATACTGGCAATATAAAACTCATATAACCTTGTTATTTTCAGGCCTCTTAATACTCCTTTTTCATATATCTCAAAGCAGTTTTCTCCTGTCATGCCCATTCTTACCATCTGGGTTACAAGAACTGTCAGTATCTCGTCTTTCTCATATTTATCATATATCTTTTTTAGTATAATAAGAGTATTAATATTAATATTCTTCTCATTAGCCACAACATCTGCAATCTGCATCGCAAGCTTCTCGCTAATAATGTCGTTCCTGCATCCATAATTAATAACCTGCATTTCAAACTGATTAAGCACCCGTAGTAAAACAGGCTGTGCATTAATAATGTTCATAGCCTCAATATACATAACAGGGCTTATGCATCCTGAATTAATTACATCCTTTATTCTTACAAGTCTTATACTCTTATTATCTGAATCTGTACTCAGGTAAAAAAGTATCCATAATATTCTATATGTATCATAGCCATTCTCAAAAAACTTCTTAACCTGTGATAAAACCTGAGCCGTATACTCCTCTTCACGCACAATAAGTGTCGAAACATACAGAAAATAGCAGTAAAGTTCTACATTTTCACCAATTCTTCCGACTATATCTTTCTTGATATTATTATATATCTGTGTTGCTGTTTCCTCTCTTCCGGACGCTATAAGCAGTTGTATCTGCACAATATCATAAAATACATCTGTCCCCTTAATTCCCCTTATTCGGTCAACCGTCTGCATAGATTCAGCAATCCATTTTTCTTTTTTGATTTTCTTCATTCTGAAATCAAGATAAAGCTTTGTAAGCTTATATCGTGCAAGTTTTTCTTCTGTTCTAACTTCAAAATCTTCCGATTCATCAGCCTTCTTACATATAACACTCACATTTATCTTTAAATGCTGCATATAACTTACTATATGTATATATCCATAGTTGTTGCCTGCATGCATTTTCTGTGGATTAACTATATATTTAATTACAGCCCTGTCACCTGCAAAATCATCAGCTGATAAGCTGTCTTTCTCTAATTCAATAAAATCTGCATCTGCATATATATCAATCTCTGTTTCTTCTGTGCCACTCTTTATAAGCACACATTCAAACTGCTCTGCTTCATCTTTGTGTATAATTGTATTCTCTTCGTTATCAATGTGCAGAACAACTGCTTCAGTCTTAACATGATTTCTTATATCATCCTGATTCTCTTTCATACATCTGAATACAAATGGTATCTTTTTCTCGCCGGCATTACATACTACTGTAAATGTTCCCTCTATCTCATCATTTTCTTCAAGTCCGGAAGCGTCCACCTGATATTCAGTTATAATATGCGTACCACCAAATTGTTCTGAAAGAATCTTTACCCTCTCATTGTCAGCATAGACCATTCCATAAACCTTATCGGTGGCATCACATATGAAGCTGCCTGTAGCAACTGTATTACACATAATATCCATGGTAATCTGTTCCTCACTGCATGACAGCTTTGGTACTTTGATAATTGAACTGCCTCTTGAAAGTCTGTTTATGTAATCCCTCATTGGAAACTATGCCTCCGACTTAATCTTATCCAAATGTTTCTTAATATCCCTCTCATATCCCATATCTCCCGGCTCATAGAATTTTTCATTCACATAAGCATCCGGAAGATACTGCTGTCTGACATAATGATTAGGATAATCATGTGCATATAAGTATCCTACACCGTGTCCTAACTTGGCACTGCCCTTATAATGGGCATCCTGCAAATGTACAGGAACCGGCGCTGTCTTTGAATTCTTAACTACATCAAGTGCCTTATCAATTGCCATGTAACATGCATTACTCTTAGGTGCTGTCGCAACATAGAGTGCCGCCTGACTTAATATAATACGTGCTTCCGGCATTCCGATACGCTCAACAGCCTGTGCCGCAGCCACTGCAACCTGCAGTGCATTAGGATCAGCATTGCCTACATCCTCACTGGCACATATCATTATTCGTCTTGCTATGAATTTAATATCTTCACCTGCATACAGCATCTTGGCAAGATAATAGCTTACTGCATCAGGATCAGACCCTCTCATGCTCTTAATAAATGCTGATATTGTATCATAGTGGTTGTCACCCTCTTTATCATATCTTACCGAGCGCTTCTGGATACATTCCTGTGCTGTTGCAAGATCTATATGTATAACTCCATCATCTGATCTGTCTGTTGTGAGTATTCCAAGTTCAATGGCATTAAGTGCATTTCTCGCATCTCCGTTGGATATATCTGCAAGGAATTCCAGTGCATCATCGTCTATTGCTGCATTGTAGCTTCCCATGCCCTTCTTCTCATCATACACAGCACGCTTTATTATTGTCTTGATATCTTCTTTCTCTAGTGGTTTTAATTCAAATATTATTGACCTTGATATCAAAGCTCCATTTACTTCAAAGTACGGATTCTCTGTCGTTGCACCAATAAGAATTATTGTTCCATCCTCAACAAATGGCAGAAGATAATCCTGCTGTCCCTTATTAAAGCGGTGAATCTCGTCTACGAAAAGAATGGTCTTTCTTCCATACATTCCAAGATTGTCTTTAGCCTTGGCAACAACCTCTTCCATATCCTTCTTTCCGGCAACTGTGGCATTAACCTGATTAAACTCTGCACTTGTTGTATTAGCAATTATTCTCGCTAAAGTTGTCTTTCCTGTTCCAGGTGGCCCATAGAATATTACTGAGCTGAGCTTATCTGCCTTAATTGCCCTGTAAAGCAGCTTGTCCTTTCCGATTATATGAGACTGTCCAACCATTTCATCGAGTGTTTCCGGTCTTAATCTCATAGCCAGCGGAGATTCTGTATTCTTATTGTTTTCACGCATATATTCAAATAAATCCATAACTTATACCTGTCTTAATACATTTGCAATTATCTTAGTTCTGTTCCAAGCCACAGTCTTTCAACGTAGCCTATCTTACTGATATCATTTCCCTTCAGTGTATTAGAATAAAGAATATTATCAGCATCATACGCATAGATTCGGTTCTTGTAAAAATATGTTCCCTCTGTATCTGTAACTGCATCTGATTCCAGAATTGCAACAGCTTTGCTCTTAATGTTATCCATATAGAACTGCCTGCCGCCTGAAACATATGTTAAAGCCTTACTTTTATTATACACTTTAGATAATGAACCTGCATTAACATCTGACGCAATGTCTGTAATCTTGTTGTTATCAACTACTCGAAGCTGTCCTTTCACATTAACATACACTATCTGACCATCTGATGAATTATATATGTAATTCTTTTCCTTAGTCATAGAATCAACATCCACATACTCACTCACTTTAGTTTCTCTGATAAGTGCTGATGTCATTGATGTACCTGAAATTCTGTATATAAGCGAATTGTCTCTATCAAATACATAATCTGCATCATTGTCTGTCTTCTTGTCTATCTTATACGCAGATGCATCTTTACATGAGTAATAATATACTCCATCACTCTTAGAATACAGCAATGTATCCACATCTTTTCTTGTGTTAAGGCTGTCTGCATTCGCTGTATACACACCTGGCATGTTCTCTGACACAGGCCATAACTGCATAACTGCATCTGCAACTGAAACCGGCTTTTCTTTTTTCTCATAATCATATGTATACAATGAGCCTGCATTAGTAAGACATACTATCAGGTGCTTTGACTCATACACATATGCCTTATTAAGATTACCCTCTATAAGAGTTGTCTGTGCCTCAGGCTGTTTCTTAACTTCTTTGACTCTGCTCATGGCAAGGCTTGTTCCATTAGTAGAACCCTCGTCATTAATAATATTAATATTCGTGTATATAACAAGACCGTCATCAGAGATATACATAATCTCTTTCTGCAGATTATCTTCTGACACAAGAACACATTCGTCCCTGCTCCATATGTACATTGAATATCTGCCAGACGAGTTGGACTCATCATATGTTACCGTAACAAAATACTTTCCATTGTCACTCGCAACGCTTAAGATATTCTTCTCTGAATCTATCTGTTCCGGCCACTGTGCTGTATAGAAAGTCTTACTGTCTGCCGCAAATATTGCATTACTTTCATCACATACATAATTGCTGTCCAGCCCTGCTATATCATATATCTTTCCGTTGTAGCTTACATAAAGAGCATAATTCTTCTTAGTTGCAAGCTTGTATATTCCAAATGCTGCGACACCAATAAGCACTACTGCTATCAGCGCTGCCGCTATCATTTTCATTCTTTTGTTTACTTTATGTCGTGCAATTCTTATCTGTGGCTTTTCCTGATTACCATTCCTGTTGCCACCTGTTTTTCCGCTACTTTGTCCCTGCTTTCTGCTGTCCGCTTTGCTTCTGTTCTGACTCTGCTTCTTACTTTCTGTCTTGTTTCTGCTCTGATTCTTTATCGCCTGCACGCGTTTTGTTAATGCCTGTCCATAGTCACTCTGTGATTCCTCTTTTTTATCAGAAGAAGCAGACCTCTCTTTCAAAGCCTGCTTCTCCTCATATGCTTTTCTTCTGGCAAGATAATCACTGTTGTTAACTAATATAACAGGTCCATCACATCTTGGGCACTGACTGCCCTCATATTCCTGACCACATTTAGTACACAGCATAATTCTTTCCTTTTAATTATCGATTTAAATTCCGTTCTTTTATTAATTAAAATCTGAACTTATCTTCAAAATACGCCTTAAGATCTGCTATCTTTATTCTTTCCTGCTGCATTGTATCTCTGTCTCTTACAGTTACAGCACCATCTTCTTCTGAATCGAAATCATATGTGATACAGAATGGAGTACCAATCTCATCCTGTCTTCTGTATCTCTTTCCAATATTACCTCTGTCATCAAACTCACAATTGTAATACTTAGAAAGTTCTGCATACACCTTTTCTGCACCTTCATTTAACTTCTTAGAAAGTGGAAGAATACCTATCTTAACTGGTGCTAATGCAGGATGGAAATGAAGAACCGTTCTTACATCTCCGCCTTCAAGCTCTTCCTCATCATAAGCTGAGCAAAGGAATGCTAATGTTACACGATCCGCACCAAGTGAAGGCTCAATAACATATGGTATATACTTCTCCTTAGCTTCATCATCAAAGTATGACATATCTTCACCAGATACTGTCTGATGCTGAGTAAGGTCATAATCTGTTCTGTCTGCAATACCCCAGAGCTCGCCCCATCCGAATGGGAAGAGGAATTCGATATCTGTTGTTCCCTTAGAGTAGAAACAGAGTTCTTCTGGTGAATGATCTCTTGCTCTCATCTCATCTTCCTTCATTCCTAATGCCTTAAGCCAGTCGATGCAGTACTGTCTCCAGTATGTGAACCACTCAAGATCTGTTCCAGGCTTGCAGAAGAACTCTAATTCCATCTGCTCGAACTCTCTTGTTCTGAATGTGAAGTTACCTGGTGTAATCTCGTTACGGAATGACTTACCAATCTGTCCAATACCAAAAGGTACTTTCTTTCTTGATGTTCTCTGAACATTCTTGAAGTTAACAAAGATACCCTGAGCTGTCTCTGGTCTTAAATATACTGTGTTCTTGGCATCCTCAGTTACACCCTGGAATGTCTTAAACATAAGGTTAAACTGTCTTATATCTGTGAAATTGTGCTTTCCACATGAAGGACAGCAGATATTCTTCTCATCGATGAAATTCTTCATCTGCTCCTGTGTCCATCCATCAACTGAACCGCCGAGATCATATGAATTCTCGTCTGCCCAGTCTTCTATAAGTTTATCTGCTCTGAATCTCTCATGACATTCCTTGCAGTCCATTAATGGATCAGAAAATCCACCAAGATGACCTGATGCTACCCAAGTCTGAGGGTTCATAAGAATTGCACAGTCAACTCCTACATTGTATGGGCTTTCCTGTACGAACTTCTGCCACCATGCCTTCTTAACATTGTTCTTTAACTCAACACCAAGGTTACCATAATCCCAGGTATTAGCTAATCCGCCATAGATTTCAGAACCTGGGTAAACAAATCCTCTTGCCTTAGCTAAAGAAACAATTTTCTCCATTGTCTTTTCCATAATAATATAATCCTCCTAAAGGCAACAGCCTGACTACATCGAACTGCATCGGCTGCTACATAATCTTAATCATTTTATAACATTTAGTGCTGATTAGCAAGAGGAATGATGTCTTAATCCTCCCAAGCTCAATATACATTCACACTTAAATATCACATCGTATAATTTTTAATGCATTACCAACATATATGTAATTAAAAAAGCATCAGAAAAGCCAGATATATAACAACTTCTGTTATTATACATCCGGCTTATATTATGCATTAATCAATAGTGTTCTTTTTCTTCTTATCTTCATGTATAACAAATACAATTCCTGCTAATGCCATAAACAACATTATACTATAACCTGCTACATTATACATATCAGCTGTCTTTACACTATCTTCTGCCTGTTCCTTATCACCTGAAATGGTTTCATCGCTTTTCTTATTATCATCATCCGTATCCGGCATTGGTGTTGGATCTGGTGCTGGATCTGGCGTTGGTGTTGGTCCTGGCGTTGGTGTTGGTCCTGGCGCCGGATTATCACTCTTATTAAGCTCTTCATTTTTTGCACTAATAGCACTTAAAAGACTCTGACCTTTTGTTGTCCAGTAAACTGCATCAACTGTAAAACTGCCATCTGAATCTGCTGCTTTTGCTGTAAGTGTTCCATTTTTATCAACAACAAATACCTGCTGTCCATCTGGATTAACGCCCGCTACCCTTGATGGTGCTTTGACAGCCTTTGAGAGTGATATATTCATATTCTGAATCTGTTGTGCAAAAAGTTCTGCTGTTATAAAACCACCAAGCTTATTGCTATGTGTGCTATCTCCTGCTGACATAACCTGCATACCATTAACAGATTTGCCATTAGCTGCCTTTTCATCTGCTTTGTATGCTTCCTCATACATATTTTTTGTTATCTCAAACCCGTCAATAAGCAACACATTCTGTTCCTTTGCAAGCTGTTTAACTGCTTCAACATATGCATTATTTTCTGTTACCAGTGTTCCTGTTGTTGTATCTGTTGAATCATGATGTGGTTTGATGCTTCCATCATTTGTATAATAAAGTCTTGATACTGGTGTTACAAGAACCGGTATAGCTCCCACTTCTCTCGCTGTCTCAATATACTGTGTAAGATACCACTTATAAGTACCACCACAATCATACGAATAAAAGCTGTCACCATACTTTGAAGCAAGTGATGATGGTGTTGCCACTTTAGTTCCTGCTGTTACCGGATATATTCCATTAGCATCTGGTTCTCCAAGTGGTACATATCTATCTTCAAGATATCCTTTTCCATTAGCGCAATCATTGTGACCAAACTGTATAAACAGATAATCACCTTCTTTAATATTGGCTTTTATCTTATCTAATGATCCTTCATTAATAAAGTTACGGCTGCTTCTTCCTCCATTAGCATAGTTCTGTACCTTAACCTTTGAAGAGTCAAAGAATGCCTGTAAATATTCACCCCATGAACCTTCTGCCTGAGCCTTGCCACTCATATACATACCTGATGCTGAATAATCCTTAACTGTTGAATCACCTGCTAAAAATACATTTACTCCATCTCCAAGTTCTATATCTGTTGAACCCGTTGGATCTTCATATCCTTCCCTTACATATGCATCTGCCTTATAACTTACCGCTTCAGACTTTATTCCGCTTATGTTTTCAGGTACAACTTCAACTTCAATATACTTTCCAATTGCATCTTTTGTGATTTTATATGTATTGTCTACATTGGCGCTTGTTGCTTTTACAAGAGTCCTGTTTCCATCATTATCAACAATATACCAACGGATTACTGATGCATCAGATGCATCATTTGCATTGCCAAGTGAGTATACTACAGTAAGAGTATGTCCTGGATATGGTGCATTGATATCTCCATTATCAACAAGATATGGTGTTTTTTCAAATATCACTGTACTCTCATCAGCAACATAATCCGAAGGTGTCCAGCCAGAAAGATAATCATTCACAACATCTTTCTTTGCAACGCTGTCATCTGTCACAACTCCTGTAACTCTCTTAGACATATCAACTGCTGTTCCATCTGTGTAAACAGAATTATATTCTTTATAGTTTGCTTTTTCTGGTTTGTTACCAGACATATCAAACCATCCTTCATCTTTTATGTAACTGCCATTTATCTTAGTATTAAGGAATGTTACTCTCGCATCCTGTCCCCAAGGTCTTCCAAGATATCCCGCATTTACCTCAAGTTCATCGTTTCCTGTTATTGTACAGTTTCTAAACACATACCCTGCCTTAGTTGCTGCTGTTGGCTTGTGTGCTGTAATATAACCGCCAACAGAGCCTGTACTATAACCAAAGAATCTAAGCTCACATCCGTCAAATACTGCATTGCCATCACCAAATATGTAATCTGTATTACCTTCTATGCGACAGTTCTTAAAATACATATTAGTTGCAGAATTACCTGTATATAATGTATCCTGGCTTCCAAGGAATGCACAATCTGTAAATTCTACCTTATCAGCTTCTATAGCCATGGCTGTTGCTCTTTCAGTTGCTGCTTTTGATGTAACATCTGTTGAGTAATTTCTTTCTGGAAGCTTCGTATCAGTTGGACTTACGCCATCTTCTATTTCTTCATCTGTTATATATCGGTTAAAAGAAGCTTCAAATGTAATTCCATCAGCACTAAAACCAGTTGCTGTATTTTTAAGCAATACTGAACAACCCCACTTTGAAGCAGCAGCTTTATCATACTTATCATATGCATTTTCAGCATTATAATAACCGGTTGAATCTATGCTGTAATACTCATATCCAATTCCATAATACCATGTAAGAAGTACCTCTTTACCTGATGACTTTTCATCATTAACAAGTCTTACATAAGGAGTTGATATAACAACCTGTTCTCTGTATGTACCAGGAGCAATATGTACAGTAACTCCGTTCTTTTCATCCGGAGCTGGTGTCATTGCCGATATTGCTGATATCGCCTCTTTTACTGTATTAAAATTAATATTTCCTTTTTCTTCATATCCAACATATATATCAGATACTCTTTCAACCTGCTCTTTATCCTTGGTAGATACCATTAAAATATCTTTAGTCACATCAGCATCGCTTACTACTATATGTGTTGTTGTTCTATATCCATCAGCAACAGCTTCGATTGAATATGAACCATTTCTTAACATAACTTCATATCCATCTGTCGTTACTTTTCCTGTATATATATACTTATCATCTACATTCGTAAACTTAACATCTGTAACAGCTGTATTACCATCAAGTCCTGCAAACTTTCCTGCTGCCTTATATAACCTTCTGGCAGAAACTTCAATATCTCTGGAATAGCTTACCTGACTTATTATCTCGCCTCCGCTTAAAACTTCATAATCATTAACTCCGATAAGTTCAACTGTATACTTGACATCAGGTTCAAGTGTAGCTGTAAATGCCTTTTCAGAATCAAGCTTAAGAATCACATCATCTGCTAATGAAGATGAATCAGCCACAAGTTTGACTGATAAATTAGATGTATCATAGTCAGCAGCAAAGCCTGTAACCTTTCCTGTGTATGTATACACTTTCTTCTCTTCTATGCTTAATGTAACTCCAGACTTTCCTGTAAGAGCTTCATCTACTGTTGTCGAAATATTCTTTGTAGCATTCGAAAATCCATATCCTGCTACTCCTGATAATACTGCAGTATAATTACAGCCTGCTGCAAGTGTAGCTGTAAATGTATTCCCCTTTATATCTGCATCATATGTAATACCATTAGCCTCATCCTTAAACATAACCTTATAGCCGCTTAGCTGTGCGCCATCTATTGTTCCACTTACTGCAACTCCAGGTATCCTGACAATTCTGTTATATATAGGTTTTCCTGCTGCTGCATCTGTATATACCTTATATGATCCACTATACTTAGCCACAAATTCATATTTAGTACCCTTGTTAGTAAAGCTGGCTTTTTCTACCTGTTCATTATCTTCACCAAGATATTTAAAAACAAGTGTTCCTGTAGCAGCATTGCTTGATGCCATGTATACAACTATCTTATCTCCTGCTATTACATTGTTAATGGTAACATTTCTTCTTGTCTCTCCTCCTGTACCATTACAGTAATACATACCACCCGCTGTATATCCATCATCATATGCTGTTGTTGCTAAAGCATTGGTTCCATAGTTTTTGCTTGATGTTGAGAACAATCTGTCATTAGCTATATGATTGATAGTAAGATCACCAAATGTTGTCTCTCCAGCAACAAATTTTCCAGCCTGGGATACATTGGCACAACTATCCCAGTCAGAAGCAGTGATATTATTATTATATTTACTAGTATCTGCTTCCTGTACTGCACCCATATCCCATACGTCAATCTTTCTTTTTGACGCATCTGATCCTGCTGCAAATGCAGCCACATCTATGCTTGTAATAAGCATAAGAACTGCACATAAAAGACTGCTAAGACGTCTTTTAGTTATTCTGCGCATATTGACCTCCCTTTCTGCCATTAAAAGGCATCACTATATTATATATTTGCATGAATATCAATAATTTTTGTTTCAAAAACTATTTAATATTCATAATGCAATTGTATAGTATGAACCAATGTCAAGGTCAATATTTTTAATGTATTTAACAAAGAATTGTTTTTATATACGTACACGTCACATTATAAAACTGCTGCCATTAATCCTCCCAGGGACGAATCCTGTAAGCAGCCCCTATCTCATCACATAGCTTCTGACACTCTGCCTCTTCCTCGTGAGATATGGTTGTGTCAACTGTTGTAAGAACAACATTAGGGATATACCTGGTACATTCCTTTGCGAAGCTTATCATTTCATCAAATGATTTTTCGCCGAACTTACTTCTTACAAGTGCATTGTATTCATCTTTGTGTGGATTGTTAAGACTGATTGATATTGTGTCAATCAAGCCTTCCATCTCTGGCACAATGTCTCTGCCATTAACAAGATTTCCAACTCCGTTAGTATTGATTCTTGTCTTTTTGCCATATGTTTTCTTGACATACTCAGCAACCTTGATAAGAACATCGAATCTTTCTGTCGGTTCTCCGAATCCGCAGAATACGACTTCTTCATACTCATCCATATTGAACTTTTCAAATTCAGCAATAACCTCATCATATGATGGTTCTCTCTCAAGCCAGAGTCTGCCTGACTCTCCGATTCTGTCCATTGTCTGTCTTAAACAGAAAGTACATGAATATGGACATTTGTTAGTTAAATTAACATATAAATTATTATGAACCTTATATAATATCTCCATTGTAATTCTTCTCCTTTTTACTTCAACGTAGTCAGCAGTTCCTCAAACGGCACACCGTCTGTCAGAGGAATATCCATCTCTATAGCCTTGAGTATGCATTTCTTTATGAATGTAGATGCCTTTCTTACTGACTCGTGGAAATTCACACCATTGACAGCGTCTGCCGCTATTATTGATGCGAATATATCTCCTGTTCCGGAACGCTGTGTTCCAACCTTCATAGTCTTAATAAGATAGTCTTCCCTGTTCTTTTCGTAACAGTAATTACCAATATAATGGCCCCGCTGGATTCCTGTAATAACAATCTTAGATGGTCCCATTGCAACAAGCTTCATCGCAATTTTTTTAAGCTCATCATTGGAATAATCCGGTCTGTATGGCTCGTCAGTTATAATACATGCTTCTGTGAGGTTTGGAGTAAGAATATCTGCATATTTTACAAGCTTCTTCATCTCCTGGCATGTCTCATCAGTATATGTCGGATACAGATTTCCGTAATCACCCATAACCGGGTCGATAACAACAATATTATCTTCGGTCTTGAAATTCTTGAAAAATTCTTCAACAATTGCAATCTGATTATGTGAACCTAAGAACCCTGTTACAATTCCATCGAATTTAAGGTTTAACTTCTTCCACTCTGCCATATAAGGCGGCATATTCTCTGTGAAATCTTTAAAATAAAAGCTGTCAAAACCTGTATGATTAGAAAATATCGATGTAGGCATTGGACAGCACTGAATCTTCATTGCTGATATAACAGGTAGCTCAACTGCAATAGAACATCTTCCAAAACCAGAATAATCATTAATTGCTGCTATTTTCTTCTGGTTATTATGAGACACATTTTTATCCGGCATATTGTCTCTCCTTTCGTCTGAATGTTACATAAAATCTTTACCCCTTAATATACAAAAAACTGGCATATGATAACATAGCCAGTTTATGTAATATTTATATGGTCAGATTAAGCATTTCCTTCGACTTAAATTCTTTATCGAATACAATGCTTTCCAGCCTGTTTACCACAAGCCTTAATTCTTCCTGGACTTCTTTGGTAACGGTGAATGAATACAGCCTGTTAAGCTGTGCTGTGACAATATACTGGAGTGTATATACCGTTGAGCCCGAAAGTGTAATTCCATCATATACATTTGTGGCACAATTCTTACAGCATAGTCCGTTTCTTGAATATGAATATACATACAGATTATCTTCTCTTCCGCATTCGTGACATGTGAAGAAATCCGGACATTCACCGTTGACTGCAATCATTCTTATCTCGTATATGAATCTTATAAGTTCATGGCTTACAGCACCTCTGCCCAATGCCTTTAGAGTGATATAAAGCAGATTAATCATTTCTGATGCATCAAGATTCTCCCTGCCATAATAATCTGCAATCTCAGCAAAATAGCAGGCGTAGCACACGGCATTAAGGTCATTTACCACATTTTCAAAGTACTCCTTAGCTGATGCCTTATACATCGTATATGAATCGCGTCCACGGTACACCTCAAATGTTCCGAATATAAAGCTTCTCGTAACACCAATCAATGCGCTGTTAGGCTTTCTCGCACCTTTCGCAAATACCGTTATCTTGCCATACTCCTTAGTCAGTATAACCAGTCTTCTGTCATATTCCCCGACAGGCATGGCGGAAAGTATCATGCCTGTAACAGTAGTAACCTCCGCCATCGCACCCTCCTGTCATGTATATTATTTGTCCTTCTTCTTGTCATATCCGAAGTTCTTAAGAAGAATATCACTGTCGCGCCATTCCTTCTTAACTTTTACCCAGAGCTTAAGATTAACCTTCATGTCAAGCTGCTTCTCAATCTCGTATCTTGCATTAGTTCCGATTTTCTTAAGCATTTCACCACCCTTGCCGATAATAATTCCTTTATGGGAATCTCTTTCGCATATGATAGTAGCGTCGATATCTGTAATAGAACCTCTTGCATTTCTTCTTTCCTTAAAGCTGTCAATAACAACCGCAATTCCATGTGGAATCTCATCATTTAATGCATGAAGTGCCTTCTCTCTTATAAGCTCTGCAACAATCTGCTTCATTGGCTGGTCTGTTACTGTATCTTCATCATAGTACATCGGACCATAATCAAGATGTGAGAATATAACATCAAGCAGGTCGTCAACATTATTGCCGTTTCTTGCGCACACAGGAACAATATCAACAAAATCAAGTTCCTTTCTGTAGCAGTCAATAACCGGAAGAATCTCCTCTTTCTTGATTGTGTCAGTCTTATTGATAACAAGAACTATAGGAGTTTTACATTCTTTAAGCTTCTCAACGATATGCTCCTCGGCAGCTCCAAGATGTGTTGTAGGCTCAACAAGCCAGCATATAAGGTCAACCTCACTGATTGTCTTCTCTGCCGCACCAACCATGTATTCACCAAGCTTGTTCTTAGCCTTGTGGATACCCGGAGTATCAACGAAAACAATCTGTCCACGCTCATCAGTGTATACAGTCTGTATTCTGTTTCTTGTAGTCTGAGGCTTGTTAGAAGTAATCGCAATCTTCTGTCCGATTATCTGATTCATAAGTGTTGACTTACCAACATTAGGTCTTCCTATAAATGTTACAAAGCCTGTCTTAGTTCTTGTGTTCTCTGCCTTAGCGCCCCCGGTAATTCCGCTGGCTGCAAGCATCTCATCTAAATTCATACATTCTTCCTTTCTGTTATCCCTGTACCTTGATAAGTGGCTGTATCTTATCAAAAAGCTCACTCTCTTTATTGATTTCCTTGCTGCTTCCCACAACGCAGAAATAATTCTCATCCATTGCACATCTTACAAGTGGAGCAAGCTCTCTTATTCTTTCTACATTACAGTCAAGAACCTGACCTCTTTCTTTCTTGAGTGATTCATAATCTGTGTTACAGATGTATGCACCAAATGATCTTGTTCCCTTTGCTGCCGGATTCATAGGTGTATCCATATCACCTATTGTTCCGATTATGAACTTGACCATGTCCCTGTCGCTTACATCAAAATGTTCAAGATAGTCTGCTGCATTTTCATATATATCGTTAGTCTTTCTTAAGTTAGGGTCTCTGTAAGAAACCATATACATGTCACCGTTTCTGTAAGAACCGCTCATGCAGCCGTATGCGCCGCCTTTTACTCTAACATTAATCCAGAGATAATCATACGAGAATATAACCTTAAGCACTCTTAATGCTCCTGTGTATTCATATCCTCCATCTCTGAAGTTACCACATCTTGCAACATACTGGACCTGTGAAGCTGAAGTATATCCTGTCTTGACATTTGCAGGTGTGTACTTTCTTTCGCATGCTGGCATGTCCGATTTTTTCAATTCTTCCGCATACTTTCCGAAAGCAGGTGCAAATGCATCATATCCCTTATCATCAGCAGTAAAGCTGACAATAATATTCTCTTTGTGGAATATATAATCGACAAGTTTGCTTAACTTATCTGCGATATCTTCCTTAAGCTCATCAAACTGTGAGTCAAGCTTCTGTATAAGCTCATAGAACCCATATCCTCTCATCTCGTTAGAATAATATGCATTTCTTGAGAACTGTGCCATACCTGCAAGCATTGCTGTTGAATGTCCTGCACTTGTCATTGTGCTTTCCATTCTTGACTTAAGCTTCGCAATTATCTCTTTAAGTCTCTTATAATCTGAGAACTTTGTCTTATATATAATTTCATTCATCATATCAAGGACGAACTGGATATTGTCATAGAGAACCTTACCCTTAACCTCATACATGATAGTACATTTGTCAAAATCCTTATTATCTGTGTATATGGCAGCATCAGTTGAGATTCCACCACAGTTAATATTGATTTCATTAGTCAGCTCTGTATATGTGTACTTTTCAGTATCCATAAGTCCAAGAACCGAGCTTAAAAGTCCGATATATGGAAGCAGTTCATCAGGCACATTCTTACAGTCGTAGCACATCATTATATATGCAATTCCATTAGTGAACATATTGTGGTGGATTACATCAACACCACCAATCTTCTTAGGGTCAATATATAACTTAGCCGGCTCTCTTGTGATATCCTTTAACTCAAGCTGTGGAATCTTCTCAAGATCCTTCTGGCTTGAAGGTGTATCCTGATATTCCTTTAATGCCTTTGTCTGCTTAACAAGCTCTTCCAGTTCTTCCTTGGAAAGTGTTGCCTTATACTTTGCAAGCTGCTCTGCTTCCTTTGCTTCCTTCTCCTCTGCAAGTCCATGCTTTGGAACAAGACTTAACACTACCTCATGATTATTATTAATAATATTGTCTTCAATGAATTTCTCAAAGAAGCCGTTCTCTGAATTCTTCTTGATTATTTCAAATGTCTCTCCTGCCTCAACATGAACAAATGGCTTGTTCTCATCATAAAGCCAGCTGTCCATCATTGTGAGATAATACATAAGTCCCTTCGGATATGGCCCAAAATCAGCTTCTCTGTATTTGAATTCGTAATAGTTGATTCCTGCCTTAACCATTCTCTTGCTAAGACCGTTCTTAACAATATCAGAAAGCGTGTCTTCAACAACACTCACAAATCTGTCTCTGTCACTTTCATTCGCATTCTTAGTAATAATTGAATACACCGGCTGATACACAGAAGTCTCTAACACACTGTACACATCTGTTCCAATTCCGGCGTCAATAAGTGCCTGCTTAAGCGGAGCACCCGGTGCCATGATAAGTGCATAATCAAGAATCTGTAATGCAAGATAGCTTACTGGGTCTGTTGATGTTCCGATAACAACATTGTAAGAAAGATAAGTGTTATCCTCCTCTGGCTCATCATCAGTAATTGCATACTCTCTTGTCTCATACTTAGGTGCGTCAAATGCTTTCTGGAAAGTTACCTCGGCATCTATATTGACATCATTCTTATCAAAAGCTGAGAGGTATTCGTTATTAAGATATTCAAGCCTCTCATCAACATCAATATCTCCGTACAGATAGATATAACTGTTCACAGGATGATAATATTCCTTGTGATACTTAATAAAATCTTCATACTTAAGCTGTGGTATAGCCTCAGGGTCACCACCGGATTCATTCTTGTATTCAGAATCAGGGAAGAGTGATACAAATGTATATCTTGAAAGCACATCATCTGCTGATGAATACACACCCTTCATCTCATTAAATACAACTCCGTTATAAGCAAGCTCTCCATCTACATCTTCAAGCTCATAATGCCAGCCTTCCTGCTTGAATATCTCCTCATGCTCATACATTGCAGGATAGAATACCGCATCCATATAGACATCCATAATATTCTTGAAATCTGCCACATTGCAGCTTGCAACAGGATATACTGTCTTATCCGGATAAGTCATTGCATTAAGAAATGTGTTAAGAGAACCCTTGCATAGTTCTACAAATGGGTCTTTAACCGGATATTTTCTTGAACCACACAAGGTAGAATGTTCAATTATATGCTGCATTCCCGTGTCATTATCCGGTGGTGTCTTAAAGCCTATAGAAAATACCTTGTTATCATCATCATTAGAAATAATTGCAACTCTCGCACCTGATTTCTTATGCTTTAATAAAAGTCCTACAGAATTAAGATCATTAAGCTTTTCAATGTTCACAAGCTCATATGCACCGTAATCTTTATTAAGTTCGTTATATCTTGTCTCTAAATTCATATTACTGCTTTAATCTCCAATCTTTACAATAAGGAATTATACATATAAATATAATACCCCACAATGTAGGATTTTACCACATTGTGGGGTGAGTGTAAACTTACATTACATATGTAAGCTATAGTATTTATTTGCCGAAAAGACCTTTCTTCTTACCGTGTCTTTCATTGCCTGTAAGCGCCTTTTCATATGCCATAAGTGCGTCCTTCTGCTCCTGATTAAGCTTTGTAGGAATATCAACTATTAAAGTGATATAATGATCGCCTCTCTGTGCTGCATTTCTTACACTTGGCATACCTTTGCCTTTAAGTCTTACTCTTGTACCTGATGCTGTTCCCGGCTTAACTTCGTACAATACTTCTCCATCAACAGTCTTAACCTTGATTTCACCGCCAAGTACCGCTGTTGGATAGCTTATTACAACATTAGAGAATATATTGTATCCGTCTCTTTCAAATTCTGTGCTTGCTGAGATAATAACAGCAACTAAGAGGTCACCTCTTGGTCCGCCATTAACTCCCGGCTCACCTTTGCCCTGTATACGTACGCACTGGCCATTATCGATACCAGCCGGGATATTGACTTCAATAGTCTTCTTGCTGCTTATATAGCCTGTTCCGTAACAATCCGGACACTTCTCCTTAATTATCTTACCAGTTCCATGACAGTCAGGACATGGCTGCTGACTTCTTACCATTCCAAGGAATGACTGCTGTGTGAAAGTTACCTGTCCACGACCACCACATTTGCTACAGGTCTCTGGTGATGTACCAGGCTTAGCTCCTGTACCGTGACAGCTTGAGCACTCATCCTTTAATGTAACATCTATCTTCTTGGTTGTTCCCCTTACTGACTCGTCAAATGTAATTCTTACATTAACTCTTACATCAGCACCTCTTCTTGGTCCATTGCTGTTTCGTCTGCTTCCGCCGCCTCCGAACATACCGCCAAAGAGATCTCCGAAAATATCTCCCATGTCACCAAAATCGAAATCGAAGCCACCTGCTCCAGCTCCACCTGCTCCGCCTTCAAATGCGGCATGGCCAAACTGGTCATACTGTCTTCTCTTTTCAGCATCGCTTAACACCGCATAAGCTTCAGAAGCCTCTTTGAATTTTATTTCAGCTTCTTTATCCCCTGGATTCATATCAGGATGATATTTCTTTGCAAGTTGTCTGTATGCTTTCTTAATAGCAGCGTCATCGGCATCCTTAGGCACGCCAAGGACTTCATAATAATCTCTCTTATCTGCCATGATTGCTTCCTCTTTCTTATTTAATCAACAGAAACTGCACGGAGTTTACACCCCATGCAGTCCTTATTCCAGTCAGTTATTGCTGACAATTAAACCTCTTTGTAATCTCCGTCAACTACATCATCACCGTATGGAGCTGAACCATTAGAAGCACCAGCACCCATATCAGGACCTGCACCTGCTCCCATGTCTGGGCCTGCACCACCAGCAGCCTGCTGTGACTCATATAACTTAGCGAAAAGCTTCTGAGCACTTTCCATAAGTTTTTCCTTGGCAGCCTTGATTTCATCAACCTGTGCATCTGTCATGTTTTCTGGGTCAGAACCATCAACAAGTGCCTTTAATGCGTTAAGGTCAGTCTCAACTGCAGCCTTGTCAGAAGCATCAAGCTTGTCGCCTGCCTCATCCATAGCCTTCTGTGTCTGGAATACCATTGAATCAGCTTCGTTACGTGCATCAATAGCATCCTTACGCTTCTTATCCTGAGCCTCGAACTCAGCAGCTTCCTTAACTGCCTTATCGATATCTTCATCAGACATGTTAGAACCAGCAGTAATTGTGATGTGCTGTTCCTTACCTGTTCCAAGGTCCTTAGCAGATACATTTACAATACCATTGGCATCGATATCAAATGTAACTTCAATCTGTGGAACACCTCTTCTTGCTGGAGGGATACCATCAAGTCTGAACTGTCCAAGTGACTTGTTATCTCTGGCAAACTGTCTTTCACCCTGTACAACGTTGATATCAACGGCTGTCTGGTTATCAGCAGCTGTAGAGAAAATCTGACTCTTCTTTGTAGGAATAGTTGTATTTCTCTCAATAAGTCTTGTAGCAATACCACCCATTGTCTCAATTGAAAGAGAAAGTGGTGTTACATCAAGAAGAAGGATATCACCGGCACCGGCATCACCTGCAAGTTTACCACCCTGAACAGATGCACCAATAGCAACACATTCATCTGGATTTAATGATTTGCTTGGCTCATGTCCTGTAAGCTGTTTTACTTTATCCTGTACTGCCGGAATTCTTGTAGAACCACCTACAAGTAATACCTTTGAAAGTTCAGAAGCTGTGATACCAGCATCATTTAATGCATTTCTTACCGGCTCTGCTGTCTTCTCAACAAGGTCATGTGTAAGTTCATCAAATTTAGCTCTTGTAAGAGTCATATCAAAATGCTTTGGACCTTCAGCTGTAGCTGTAATATATGGCAGATTGATATTTGTCTGCATAGCACTTGAAAGTTCCTTCTTAGCCTGCTCTGCAGCAACTCTTAATCTCTGAAGAGCCATTGTATCTTTAGAAAGATCTACGCCTTCCTTACTCTTGAAATCATCAAGCATATACTGTGTGATTCTCTCATCAAAGTCATCTCCACCAAGTCTGTTATTACCAGCTGTAGCAAGAACTTCGATAACTCCATCACCAATTTCAATGATAGATACATCAAATGTACCACCACCTAAATCGTATACCATAATCTTCTGTTCTTTTTCATTATCAAGACCATAAGCAAGAGCTGCTGCTGTTGGCTCGTTGATAATTCTCTTAACATCAAGGCCTGCAATCTTACCGGCATCCTTAGTTGCCTGTCTCTGTGCATCGTTGAAGTATGCAGGAACTGTAATAACTGCTTCTGTAACTTTTTCACCGAGGTAGTTTTCTGCATCAGCCTTTAATTTCTGGAGAATCATAGCTGAAATTTCCTGTGGTGTGTATTTCTTACCATCAATCTCAACCTTGTAATCTGTACCCATATGTCTCTTAATAGATGAAATTGTCTTGTCAGCATTTGTTACTGCCTGACGTTTTGCAGGATCACCTACAAGTCTTTCACCATTCTTTGTAAATGCTACGATTGAAGGCGTTGTTCTAAGACCTTCTGTATTTGCGATAACAACCGGCTTACCGCCTTCCATAACTGCTACGCATGAGTTTGTTGTACCTAAGTCAATACCAATAATCTTTCCCATATTAATCTTCCTTTCTGTGCAATGCACATTAAATACTAATTTCAATTGTTATAATGTAAATGCTGCAATTAATCACTCAAAATCCAACTAATTGGCAACCTTTACCATGCTGTGACGAATCACAGTATCTCTATATGTGTAACCCTTCTCAAATTCTTCAACTACTATTCCTTCGCCTACTGAATCATCTTCAACATGCATTACTGCATTATGAACATCCGGGTTAAACTCCAAACCAACTGCCTCGATAGGTTTAACTTCAAGATCTTCAAGCATCTTCATTGTCTGCTTGTAAACCATATCCATACCTTTGGCAAATGGTGTTTCCTTTTCTTCATCCGTGATTGCTTTAAAACCACGTTCAAAATTATCAACAATAGGAAGTAACTTTTTAATTACATCTGAAGCTCCCATTTCAAACATTGCTGACTTCTCTTTATCTGTACGCTTTCTGTAATTGTCAAACTCAGCCATCTGACGCTTAACTCTGTCCTGCAGTTCATCAATAACAGCGTCTCGTGGATCTTTCTTTTTATTATCAGATTTATCATTATCTGTATCACCTGCTGCCTCCGCATCGCTTGCAGTGTTATCTGCATCTGCGTTATCAGCCTGAGCTTCTACAGTTTCAGCGTCTTTTTTTTCAGTCTTATCAATATCTTTTTCTAATTTTTCATCTTTCTTCTTTGAATCTTTTTCTTTCTTTGACACTTTTATATCCAACCTTTCCTATGATTTCTTAAAGACATCATCCAGTTGATTCTGAATTGTCTTAAGTTTTTCAACAACTTTATCATAATCCATACGTTTCGGTCCGATAATACCTATCGTTCCACGCATGCCATCCTGCAGCTCATAAGTTGCTGTAACTACGCTACAGTCTTTCATTGACTCAACCGGTGCTTCATTTCCTATATATACCTGAATTCCTGTATTATCGGAATCATCACTCTCTGTATCTTTTACAAAATCAGTAAGTGACTGTTTTTCCTCAAGTGCATATATAAGCTCACTTGCTTTTGTCGAATCGCTAAGCTCAGGATATTTGAAAATATTAGTTGCACCGCTGGTATATATCTTTAAATTATCTTCTCCGCTTATTGTCTCCACAATAGCATCAACAACTTCTTTTACAAGCTGCATATGCTCTCCTGCCTGATTCTCCATCTTAGATACAATACTAAGATTCATCTCCTGCAATGAAAGTCCTGTAAGGCTCGTATTCAAAAGAATGTTAAGCTTTAAAAGATTCTCCTGTGATAAATCTTCACTTACTGTTATTACCTTGTTACGGATTATATTGCCTTCCATAACAATAACCGCCAGAATCTTATTTGTTTCAAGCTGCGAAAGCTGGACAAATTTAAGCTTGTTACCCTTAACCTGTGGTGCACTGACCATCGTTGCATAGTTAGTATCTTTTGCAAGCACTTTTGCAACATTCTGAAGAAGTTCTTCAACCTTATCGACCTTCTGTGAAAGGATACCCTGCATTGACTCAACTTCTTTTTCTCTGTCTGTCACTACCTGCTCCCTGTTCACAAGTTCTGTCTCTTTCTGACTCATCATATCATCCACATAAAATCTGTAGCCTTTATCTGTAGGAATTCTTCCTGCTGATGTATGAGGCTGGACAATATATCCAAGTTCTTCAAGGTCTGCCATCTCATTTCTGATTGTGGCCGAACTCAGTTTCAAATCTGCATATTTGGATATGGTTCTTGAGCCAACCGGTTCGCCTGTTTCAAGATAATTTTTAATGATTGCTTTCAGAATCTTAACTTTTCTGTCATCAAGTTCCATTGACTCTCACTCCTTATCCATAAATAAATGCTGCTTATTTATCTCATGTTAGCACTCGTTAAATTTGAGTGCTAACATTTGATATACATAAAATAACACTACCTCATATTAATGTCAACACCCTTATTAAATTTTTTTATTAAGAAATTCTAAACTTTAAAAATCTCATATTAACTGCCTGGTTTATTTCATTATAAATGCTGCCAAATTCTGAATTTACCGCCTCATCCATCTCTCCGCAGATGTCCATGCCTATAACTTTACGCATTTCAAATGTGTCCTCAATTATTGCAAAAAGCTCATCAACACTCATGATTCCCTGATTCCAGTTTGTTTTATATTCTTTTTCATCAAGCACATCTTTATCAACCGAAATATATACAGGTCTTTTTCCTGTCCAGCATTTATCTATAAGTTCATTTTCAAGACCATACTGTTGTCCTCTCTTTTTAAGTATTGTCTGCTTTGTAATAAACTTTACTCCCAGCTCCTTCATTTCTTTATCTATATTATCTTTGTCAACACCTACAACAGTTACTTTCCCTTTAAAGCCGGAATCTTCCACCAGATTTCTAATCCAGCCGCCGCATGATAAAACATCACCAAATGCCGGCTTTTGCATATCAGAATGATTATCAAACACTATCAGGTCAAACGGCTCCTCTATAAGACTTAACCATAAAAGTGTGAGATAATGGTAATTGCCTCCATCAATAAAATGAATACCTTTTGTCGGATATTCTTTCATCATTTCACGAAAATTTTCTTTTGCCATATCATCACAATATCCGTTTGTCCCTGTCATGCTGACAGCATCTATAACTCCAGCACCGCCTTTTTTTAATTTATCAATAAATAAAGGTTGTTCATCATAAATTCCCGATACATTAACTAATGTTACATTCCCATAATCGTCCTGCATATAATACCCCGCTTTCATTTTTGTCTTTCAAATTTTCCATATAATTGAAAACATATTCTCCCCTCTGATACAAGATATGAAAAAAGCTTCTGCAAAACAGATTCCAATCCATTTTGCAAAAGCTTTATGCTTTATAATTAATTCCGATTAAATTCCAAGAATCTTTTTAACGCTTGAACTCATCTCATTAACTTCACATACTGTATCATGAAGAACAGGTGCTGTTCTTATATCTTCAATTGCCTGTGGAACGGCAACATTAGAAATCTTGCTTAATTCATCTACAAGTTCAAAGTCAGTCATGCTGTCATACTTTGAATCAATAGCATCCATAACGCTTCTTGTAAACTTATATGGACTTGCTGTTGATGCAATTACTGTAACTGTATCATCGCCGGTCTCTTTCTTATATTTCTCGTAAACTGTAGCAGCAACTGCTGTATGAGTATCGATAACATAGCCTGTATCTTCATAAAGCTTCTTTATTGTAGCTGCATCTTCAGCTTCAGTTGCATAATTGCCATAGAAATCAGATAACTGTGCTTTCATCTCAGGTGTAATCTCGTACTTGCCTGTGTTCTTTAATGATTCCATAAGCTCTGAATTCTTCTTTGCACTATTTCCGGCAATTCTATAGATAAGACGTTCAAGATTACTTGAAATAAGAATATCCATAGAAGGAGATGTTGTAAGAACAAACTCTCTGTTTCTGTCGTATTCACCTGTTGTGAAGAAATCATATAATACTTTATTCTCATTTGATGCACAAATAAGCTTGTTAATAGGAAGTCCCATATTCTTAGCATAGAATGCTGCAAGGATATTACCAAAATTACCTGTAGGAACTACAGCATTAATCTTGTCTCCGGCTTTAATCTCACCATCTGCAAGAAGTCTTGTATAAGCATATACATAATAAACAATCTGTGGTACAAGACGTCCGATATTGATTGAGTTAGCTGATGAAAACTGAAATCCTGCCTCTGCCATCTCTTTTTCAAGCTCTTTGTCTCCGAAAATCTTCTTTACACCAGTCTGTGCATCATCAAAGTTTCCTTTAATTCCGATTACATATGTATTATCACCCTTCTGTGTAACCATCTGTTTTTCCTGAATCGGGCTGACACCATTCTTAGGATAAAATACAATAATACGTGTTCCCTTAACATCGGCAAATCCTGCAAGTGCAGCTTTTCCTGTATCGCCTGATGTAGCTGTAAGAATAACTATCTCATTATGTACGTCATTCTTCTTAGCTGAAGTTATAAGCAAATGTGGAAGTATTGAAAGTGCCATATCCTTGAATGCAATAGTTGCACCATGGAAAAGTTCCAGATAATAAGCACCATCAGCTTTGACAAGCGGTGCGATTACATCTGTATCAAACTTTTCATCATATGCCTTGTCGATACAAGCCTTTAACTCTTCTTCTGTGAAATCATCCAGCATAAGCTTCATTACTTCATATGCCACTTCTTTGTATGACATCTTAGATAACTCTTCAAGGCTCTTGTCAAATGAAGGAATACTTTCCGGTACAAATAAACCGCCGTCCGGTGCAAGTCCCTTTAATATTGCCTGTGATGCAGTAACCTTTACGCTGTCGTCTCTGGTACTTTTGTAAAACAAACTCATTCTTCTTTCCACCCTTAATATCATTTACTAATTTTTATATGGAAAAATCAACATCATTGACATATAATAAAACCATATAATCATCTGTTATTATACAACATAGTTATGAATAAACACAACATTATTTTGCAAATTTACACATTCATTTTAAAAAAGGAGAAAATATATGCCAGCCGGAGTTTATACTGCATATAAAAAAGACGGTACTGTTTACTATCGTTCTTCTATAACACACAAAAACAAACATATAAGTCTCGGAAGTTTCTCTTCTGAAAATGAAGCCGCCGTAACTTACAATGAAGCATGCGAAATATTGTCCCGCAGCGATTTGCACATCATAAATACAGAACTCCACACAACATCTTATTCTCCAGACATGAATATTCCTTTTGAAAAATACATAATACTTATTAATTTCAGAGATAACGGAATATATATAAAGACGCCTGTTTACCTGTGCAAAAAGTTTTTTCTCTATTTTCTGTCACCTGATAAAACGCTTATTTTCAATACGGACAGCCTGTTTTATTATTCAACCCACAAAATCATTGCACGCGGCGGGTACTATTATGTAAATGATTTTGGAATGCAGACAAGTATTCTCTCCCGTTATGGAATCCGTGCACACTCTGTCGAGGGGCGTGACTACATTTTTAAAAATGGGGATTCATGTGATTACCGTTATGAAAACATCTGTGTCATCAACCGCTATAATGGTGTGAGCATGATTGAAAAAAACGGCAAAAAATTATATCGTGCTGCCATCCACATCAACGGAATGTACCAGCTTGGAACATATGAAGCTGAAAATGAAGCTGCAATTGCATATAACAAAGCTGCTGATATGACCGAAAAGAAAACATCTGTAAAATATGAACGTAATTACATTGAAAATATTTCTTCTATACAATACGCTTCAATTTACAATAAAATAATCCTGCCTTCAAAGTTCAGAAAATACATTGATTCATTGTAAAATTTCCATGCAGTAAAAAACTCCTGCGAAGCCGTAAAAGCTGTCGCAGGAGTTATCATATTACTTTTTAATAACGCGGAGTTCACGTATAAGATTTTTAAGATTCTCAGCTTCGCTGCTCATCTGCTGGCTTGCAGCAGCACATTCCTGTGAAGTTGCTGAATTTGTCTGAACAACATCATTAATCTGGTTAACGCCTTCATTAATCTGATGAATCACATCCGTCTGTGCCTTCAAAGTCTCAGCTATATCATTTACATCGACTGTAATCTGCTTAGAATTATCAGCAACTTTTTCAAGTTTTCCTGCTGTTTCATTAGCAATTACCATACCTCTTTCAACCGCACTTACAGAATTGCTGATAAGTACTGCTGATTCTTTTGCAGCCTTGGCACTGTTCTCAGCCAGAACTGTTACCTGGTCTGCAACAACTGCAAAGCCTTTTCCGGCTTCACCTGCTCTTGCTGCCTCAATTGAAGCATTAAGTGCAAGAAGATTCGTTCTTGATGCAATCTCGTTAATTGTTGCAATAATCTGGTCTATCTGCTGAGATGCCTCATTGATTTCATTCATAGATTCAACCATATCCTGCATTCTTGCATTGCTTGTAACAATCTCTTTTCCGAGATTATCAACACTGGTGCTTATATTCTTTGTACTCTCGGCATTCTTGTCAATCTGTTCAGCCACATTAGTGATACTAGCAGTCAGCTCTTCAACAACTGCAGCCTGATCTGTTGCACCCTGTGCAAGATCATTAGAACTTTCAGCGACCTGTCCGGCTCCTCCTGATACTTCATTAGCTGCTCTCTGTATTCCGATTACTGTATCAGACATACTGTTTTCAAATGCAACAAATGAATTAAGAATGTCAACAAAATCACCTTTCCATTCAACTTCAGGCTGAACTGCAAAGTTACCCTTTGAGAATTCTTTCATTGAATGTCCAATATCGTCAACATATGAACTTAAAATTCTTATTGACTTTCTAAGATTATGTGCAAGCTGTCCAATTTCATCATCAGAATGATAATCAAGCTGACTGTGGAGATTTCCCTGTGTAAGTTCTGCTGCGACTTTTTCAATTTCACCAAGTGGCAGCATAATAGAATTGACAATATTCTTACTTGTCTTTTTTGAAATAACTATTGCTACAATAACAAATATAATTATTGCTGCAATTCCTGCTATAGCATAGAAAAATGTAAACCAGATTGCAGTATTTCTTGTTACATCAGTATCGGCATCAAGTTTATCTCCGATGCTGATTACATTATCAAGTGCCGGTGTACACTTATTAAGTATATCATTTGTTGCAGCAGTAATATTTCCTGCCTTTATTTCTTTTATAATTGAATATCCAATTGTTCCCCAGTCATTTAAAGCCTTTGAATACTGATTATATAAATCCGTATCAACTGTATTAAGACCTTTTAATATAAGAAGTTCTGAGTTAACATTATTTAATATATCCTTGACATCACTTTCATATGTATTATATGATGACTTATCTGTATTAAGTGCCATTTCACGAATACTTCTTGCTGCGGAATTAACATCAATTATACATATCTTTACTGCTCTGTCTGCACGCTCAACCTTCTGTACATAATTAAGCATGTTAGCAAGAAGCAACACAATTACTATAAGTGACAAAATTCCAGATGCTATCATTATTTTGATTACTTTGTTATATCCGTTTCTCATCTTATGGGCAATAGATGCGTTTTTTTTGCTTTTCTTCTGCATTTTATTTTCTTTCATTTAAACCATATATTTATAGAGAAATTTAATCATTATAATACACTAGTTGTCAGCGGATTGATATATTACATTATTACTATTTTTCTTATATGTATATGACTAAAGTACCGGCATACGAAATATGCCGGTGCTTTATATTTTAATAATATTTATTTGTCTTATTACTTATTATTAATGTAATTAATAAGTCCTTCTGCTTTTATGATTTTCTGCATAAATTCAGGGAATGCCTGTCCCTGATATTCTTCACCTTTTGTTTTATTATATATTTTTCCGCTGTCAAAATCTACCTCTACTTCATCTCCATCGGCAATTCCTTTTGCTGCCTCAGGACACTCA
>OHPI01000421.1_pt1 | contig 30162 bp, 26 predicted proteins | sample 1577651 | NCBI WGS metagenome assembly OHPI01 (sample SAMEA3879578, study PRJEB24766) | human gut metagenome | biome: human-associated habitat; feature: feces | place: USA | collected 1985/1987
GTCGCCACCCAAAACGAGGAACTGCGCAAACGTTTCCACGGCCGTTACGAATATTTGGTGAACTTCTTCACCTTCCTCGCCGAAGAGGTCCGGGAATACTTGGCGGAGATGGGCTTCAAAAGGCTGGATGACATCATCGGGCGTACGGACCTGATCGATAAGCGCCCACCCACGCCATCTGCATCCGGCAAATACGCATTGCTCGATTTCTCCAAATTGCTGCACATCCCGGCACAGGCTGCTACAAATGCCATACGTCATACGGCAGAGCAGGTCCACTTGACCGGACATGTAAAAGACCAGGACATTATCCTGCATGCCATGCCGGCCATCGAGCACCGACAAGAGATTTCTTTGGATTATGCCATAGCCAACACCGACCGCTCGGTAGGCGCCATGCTCTCCGGTGAGATTGCCAAACGATACGGCAACTCAGGATTACCGGAACATACGCTTAATATCAAATTCAAAGGGTCGGCCGGACAGAGCTTCGGCGCCTTCCTTGCGCACGGTGTCAACTTCCGCCTCGAAGGAGAAGCCAACGATTATTTAGGCAAAGGCTTGAGCGGAGGACGTATCAGCGTGATGCCTCCGGTACGGTCGACCTTCGTAGCCGAAAACAACACGATTGCCGGAAACACCCTGATGTACGGGGCGACAAGCGGCGAAGTGTATATCAACGGACGTGTAGGCGAACGTTTCTGCGTGCGTAACTCCGGTGCTATCGCCGTCGTAGAGGGAGTCGGTGACCACTGCTGCGAATATATGACCGGAGGACGCGTGGTGGTTCTCGGACGTACAGGGCGCAACTTCGCCGCCGGCATGAGCGGCGGTGTTGCTTATGTGTGGAACAAGGAAGGAGACTTCGACTACTACTGCAATATGGAGATGGTCGAACTCTCGCTGATCGAAGACAGCACGACACGCAAGGAACTGCACGAACTGATCCGCAAACATTACCATTTCACTGGCAGTCACCTCGCAAGCAAAATGCTTGACAACTGGAACAAGTATGTGGATGAATTCATACAGATCGTCCCGATCGAATATAAAAAGGTCTTGCAGGAAGAGCAGATGAAGAAGTTGCAACAAAAAATCGCTGAAATGCAGCGCGACTACTAAACGGCAGGGATACGTACCCGGCAAGTGAGGAGCGACCGTCCTTATGCGTGAGGAGTCACCGTCCTTACAAGGTCCCCCCTACCCATCCGGGCCGAATTACGAAGAAAAGAAAAGTATCAGTATAAACAATCAATTACCAACATGGGAAATCCGAAAGCATTCCTCACCATACACCGGCAAGAAGCCGGATATCGTCCCGTTCATGAACGCATCGACGACTTTAGCGAAGTAGAACAAACGCTCAACAGCAGCGACCGCCGCACACAGGCTTCCCGCTGCATGGACTGCGGCGTGCCCTTCTGCCACTGGGCCTGCCCGTTAGGTAACAAACAACCCGAATGGCAAGACCTGCTCTATAAAGGCAGATGGCGCGAAGCCTTCCATGTGTTGGAGCAGACCTGCGACTTCCCGGAGTTTACCGGACGCATCTGCCCCGCTCTCTGTGAGAAAAGCTGTGTGCTGAAACTGAGCTGTGACGAGCCTGTCACGATACGCGAGAACGAAGCCTCCATCGTAGAGGCCGCTTTTCGCGAAGGATACATCCAACCGGTCCGCCCCATCCGCAACGGCAAGCGGGTAGCCGTGATCGGCAGCGGCCCGGCCGGACTGACAGCAGCCAACCAACTGAACCGCCGGGGATACGAAGTAACGGTATTCGAGAAATACGAACTCCCAGGCGGCCTGCTCCGATTCGGTATTCCGAACTTCAAATTAGGGAAGAACATCATCGACCGCCGTATCCGGCTGATGGAACAGGAAGGGATCGTCTTCAAAGTCAACACGATGGTCGGCAACGAAGTATCCGCCAAAGAGATCGCCTCGACGTTCGATGCCGTCTGTATCGCCATCGGTTCCGAAGTGCCGCGCGACCTCCCCATCGAAGGGCGTAACCTGAAAGGCGTCCATTTCGCCCTCGAACTGTTGTCACAACAGAACCGTATCCTCGAAGGCATCGTCATCCCGCCTAAAGACATCATCAACTGCAAAGGCAAGAAAATCCTCATCATCGGTGGCGGCGACACGGGAAGCGACTGCGTCGGGACAGCCAATCGCCACAAAGCCGCTAACGTGACGCAAATCGAAATCATGCCCCAGCCGCCCGTCGGACATAACCCGACAACTCCCTGGCCCCTGTACCCGCAAGTGCTGAAAACGAGCAGCAGCCACAAAGAAGGATGCATCCGCCGCTGGAACCTCGCCTCCGTCCGTTTCATCGGCGAAAAGAACACACTGAAAGGCGTCGAAGTCGAAGAGGTGGAATGGTTGCCTGCGAAAAACGGCGGACGTCCCGAAATGTGGAAGACAGGCCGTACGGAAATAATCGAAGCCGACCTCGTCTTCCTCGCGATGGGCTTCATCCACCCCGAACAGGAAGGGCTGATCAAAGAACTTTCCATCGCCGTCGACACACGCGGCAACATCGCCGTCGATCCGGGCACCAACCGGATAGCCGACACCAATATCTTCGCCTCAGGCGATGCCGTCAGCGGTGCCAGCCTCGTTGTCCGTGCCATGGCCTCCGGTCGCAAAGCAGCAGCCGCTATCGACAAATACCTGCACCCCCATAAATCATAATTCATAATTCATAAATCATAATTCCCATGTGTGGTATTACAGCAATCTTCAACATCCATAGCAGCGCCGCCGACCTTCGTCAGCAAGCCCTGAAAATGAGTAAACGTATCCGTCACCGCGGCCCGGACTGGAGCGGCATCTATCAAGGAAAAACCGCCATCCTCGCCCATGAACGCCTCTCCATCGTCGATCCTGCATCCGGCGGACAACCGCTGAGAAGCAAAGACGGCAAACTGATCCTCACCGTCAACGGCGAGATATATAACCATCGCGAACTCCGCGGACAGTTGAAAGACGAATACGAATTCCAGACCGGAAGCGACTGCGAGGTCATCCTCGCCCTCTACCGCAAATACGGCGTGGGATGCGTGGAAAAGCTGAGCGGGATCTTCGGATTCGCTCTCTACGACGAAGCGAACGACTGCTACCTGATCGCCCGCGATCCGATCGGCGTCATCCCTCTCTATATCGGCCACGACGACGAAGGGCATCTCCTCGTGTCATCCGAACTGAAAGGGCTCGAAGGCTTCGCCACCGCATACGGCCAGTTCCCTCCGGGACACTATTTCTATAGCCGTGATAAGGATTTCACCCGCTGGTATATCCGCGACTGGATGCAATATGATAACGTGAAAGATAATCCTGCCAGCGTAGAGGAATTGCACGATGCCCTCGAAGCGACCGTACGCCGCCAACTGATGAGCGACGTGCCCTATGGCGTACTCCTTTCCGGCGGTCTGGACTCGTCCATCACCTCCGCCATAGCCAAAAAATACGCAGCCAAACGCATCGAGACCGAAGGGAAGGCAGATGCATGGTGGCCGCAGCTGCACTCCTTCGCTGTCGGTCTCAAAGGAGCGCCTGATTTAGTGGCAGCCAAGAAAGTGGCCGATTATATCGGTACTGTCCACCACGAGATCAACTACACGATCGAGGAAGGGCTCGATGCCATTCGTGACGTGATCTACTACATCGAGACATACGACGTGACGACTGTCCGCGCCTCCACTCCGATGTACCTGTTGGCTCGCGTAATCAAGTCGATGGGTATAAAGATGGTGTTGAGCGGCGAAGGGGCGGATGAGGTGTTCGGGGGTTACCTCTATTTCCACAAAGCCCCGGATGCGAAAGCATTCCACGAAGAGACCGTCCGTAAACTGAGCAAACTCTATATGTATGACTGTCTACGGGCTAACAAAAGCTTATGTGCTTGGGGTGTGGAAGGTCGCGTTCCTTTCCTCGACAAAGAGTTTCTCGATATTGCCATGCGCCTCAACCCTGAAGCCAAAATGTGTCCCGGTAGCGTGATCGAGAAGAAAATTCTCCGCGAGGCTTTCGCCGATGTGCTCCCCTCGGAAATAGCCTGGCGGCAGAAGGAACAATTCTCCGACGGCGTCGGCTACAGCTGGATCGACACGCTGAAAAAGGTGACCGCCCAAGCCGTCAGCGACACTGAAATGGCGAATGCCGCCCGGACAGCTTCTGAAGCATCTTCTGATTCCGACACCAAAACTCTCGTATATCATTTTGATACAAAAGAAGCTTTTTACCGGCAGATGGATCAGCTTTTAAAAGAGCAGGATACTGTTCTCGTCAAGGCATCTCATTTTATGGAATTTCCTGAAATTGTGAAGAGACTGCAAGTACAATAAATTAAATGCCTGACGTAACATTGCACACTTTGGCAAAAAAAATCCGTATGATATGGGAAAAACTCATATCATACGGATTTTTTTCCTGGAATCTGATTCAGGAAATCACGATCTGATTTCTCAGAATCCACTGATCCATATTCTCATATTCTTAAATATTCAGAATCTTTAGATATTCAGAAGGTCGCTGAACACTTTCAATGCTCCGTCTGTCTCATGTGCAAGCACACGCTTTGCGAGAACCTTACCAAGCTGAACACCTTCCTGATCGAAGCTGTTTACATTCCATACAAATCCCTGGAACATAACTTTATTCTCAAAGTGAGCAAGAAGAGCTCCGAGAGCCTCCGGTGTGAGTGCCTCACCAATAATGATACTGGACGGGCGTCCACCTTCAAAGTTCTTATTTTTATTCTCATCAGCTTTTCCACATGCAAAGGCTACGATCTGTGCAGCTACATTCGCACATAACTTCTGCTGGCTTGTGCTGTCCTGGATCACTACATCTGTTCCGATCTGACTGTTCTTAAATCCGATAAACTGAAGCGGCACGATATCCGTTCCCTGATGAAGCAACTGATAGAAAGAATGCTGTCCATTGGTTCCCGGCTCTCCGAAAATAACCGGTCCGGTCGGATAATCTACCGGCTCACCAAAGCGGTTTACAGATTTACCGTTAGACTCCATATCCAACTGCTGCAAATGTGCCGGGAAACGGCTCAGAGCCTGTGAATATGGAAGAATCGCTGTGCTTGGATATTCCAGTACATTACGCTCGTAAACTCCGATCAGAGCATCCAGCATTGCCGGGTTCTGTAATACATCCTGATTCAGAGAAAGCTTGTCTTCCTCTGCCGCACCCTTTAAGAATGCTGCAAATACTTCCGGTCCAAATGCCAGTGAAAGAACTGCACCACCAACTGCAGATGTTGAAGAATAACGTCCTCCGATATAATCATCCATGAAGAATGCTGCCAGATAATCATCACTCTTTGCCAGCGGAGAAGTCTCACTGGTAACTGCGATCATATGCTTAGAAGCATCGAGGCCTGCTTTCTTTAATGCATCCTTAACGAAAGACTCATTGGTCAGTGTCTCAAGTGTAGTACCTGATTTGGAAACAAGTACGAAAATAGAATGGGCAACATCTACAGAATTCAATACAGCGGCTGCATCATCCGGATCTACATTACTGATGAATTTTGCTTCCATCTTGAATGTGTTGTTTTTCTTTGCCCAATTCTCAAGTGCTAAATACATAGCGCGAGGACCCAGGTCACTTCCGCCGATACCGATCTGGACAACTGTTGTGAATTTCTCACCTGCAGCGTTTGTAATCTCACCAGCGTGTACCTTATTGGCAAAATCAGCAATTCTCTGCTGCTGCTCCACATAGAATTTACGCTTATCCACACCATCTGCTACAACGGCTTTTCCAAGCTGTCCACGGGTCAGCTGATGAAGAACCAGACGGTTCTCTCCGGTGTTAATCACTGCACCGTTGTAAAGCTCCTCAAATTTTTCGGAAAGCTGTGCTTCTTCTGCAAGCTTAACCAAAGCTTCCAGTACATCATCATCCACCTGCTTTGCAGCATAGTTGTACACCAATCCCTCTGCCATTGGAATACTGTAATTTTTCACACGCTCTGCCCCGTTCTCGCCAGACATTACTTTTTTCAGATCTATGCGACCTGTTTTTGAAAGGTTCTGAAAAGAAGCAAGGGTATCCAAGTTGTCCCAAGTAACCATAATAGATTCCTCCTATATGTTCTTTGTTATTTTATTCCTCAACCTTACTGATTATACAATGTAATTTCCATGAATTCAAGTATGGATAGTATGTGAAAAATGCGCTTTTCTTTTTCTTATACTGTGATATAATTCTTATAGATGTTTTGGAACGGCATATGTTTATTGGGGGATTACATATGATTCATAAAAAAATAGGGGCGTTTATATTTCAGGATGTACAAAATCCAAATGAGACAAAAACCACTGCTGTGACCCTGCGTCTGTATGCACTGATTCTCAGCGTTTATTTTCTTGTCCTTTTTTGTGTCTGCTGCTTTCTTCGGGATGTTCCTTCCTCCCTGCTGACACTCATCTGTGGCATTTTATATGTATTTGCTTTCCGGATTACCTATCTGAACCACACACATTTTGCTTCCATTTTTTCACAATTGCTGACGTTATTGTGGATTACTGTATTTATACAGAGATTTGGGTGGGACTGCGGTGTACAGCACTTCCTGTTTGTACTTCTCGTATTAAATTTTGCAGTCAGTTTCCACCGCATACGCACTAAAATCTTTGTTGGAATCTGCACATGTGCTTACCGCCTGCTTTTGTATTCCTATACACGGTATCATCTGCCGGTCATCCAGCTTCCCACAGATGCCAGTATCTGCATACAGACCATAGACACTTTGTTTATTTTTGCAGAACTGATCACCGTTATGATTATTTTCACCCAGAATTCCCAGCAGATGGAACACAAGCTTATACGTTACAATCTGGAACTGGAACATATTGCATCCACTGATCCTCTGACCGGACTTTTTAACCGCTGGCAAATGTGTAAATATCTTGAAAAATCCATTTCTCAATATTCCCAGCACAAAATACAGTCTCTTACGGTTGCCATGGGTGATATTGACTTTTTCAAACATGTAAATGATACTTACGGACATGACGCCGGGGATGAAGTCCTTCGCACACTCTCCCGGCTGTTTCGCACGATTATGGACGAAAAAGGGTACGTCTGCCGCTGGGGCGGAGAAGAATTCCTGTTTTTATTTCCCGACATGGATATGGACGAGGTTCAGCTTTTGATGTCTGACCTTCTGGATGATATCCGGCACACCCCTGTATTATACGAACGCAAACTGATTCGTGTAACCATGACATTCGGAGTCGAAAAATTTGACAGGAATCACACCATGGAATCTGTCATTCAGGAAGCCGACCGCAAGCTTTATCTCGGCAAAGAGAGTGGACGGAACCGGGTGATCTACTGATTTTATGCCATCTCACCCACCCGGTGGGTTTCCGTTCTTTTTCTGAGGAAGTCCAAAAATCTGTCACATACGACGGTATATACAGAGCCCATCACATTAAATATAATTCGCAGTGCCACTGCCGTACCTGCACCGAATAACCCCGATGCGATCGACAGTGCGCCAAACGTATTAAATACGGTCTGCCATGCATATCCTGCAGAATAACCCACACCAATTCCACCGATCATCCCGATATACGGATACATGGATTCCGGTAACACATGATACAAAATAAGGAAGATCATGCACCCCACAATATTAAACGGTCCCCTGCGTTTTGCACGCTCCACACTGTCCTCATGAAATGGAAGACATACAGACATGCAGGCGATTCCCGCCCACATGGCACGCGGCCATCCGAGCAGTGACACGATCAGCAGTGCCGAAGAAACAATCAGTGTCAGCTTAATATACCACCAGTTCCGCGCGGAACGTACATCAAATTCCCGGAACAGATCCAGGAACGTCCGGCGGTATGGACGGTTTTTCTGATTCTTATAAAATACAGCCATACAGATTCCCATACCAATCAGCAGACTGATCACACGTAGCACATAGGCATGTCCACTCACATCATACCCCTGCAAAAGCAGATATCCAAGGACAAACGTGGACTGGTTTGACATGATCACATTGTGGCATCCGAAAATCATGAGAATCAGAATACATGCCATATTCACAAAAAATGCCGGAACCGGATGCATCATATTGGTAATTCTCGGTCCTGCGATTAAAATTCCAAAAATTCCCGCAATACAGAGCAGCCCATGACTGGTACGCACCCCGAAATCTGCCTGCCGGAGCACAAGTACTGCCAGCAGTACAACCACTCCCGGTACACTGTTATCTGCACCGAATATTTTACTGAACAGTGTAACCACAGCGACGCAGAATGCCATAACAAGATAGACTTTAAAATTATAGATCAGGATATGTCTGCGTTTTTCTTTTTTGTCTGTTGTGTTTTTGATCAGCTGTTTTGAGCCAACTGAACTCAGTTGTAGTTCCTGGTAAAAAGTCATCGTCTGATTCCCCCTCGTTTTTTTAATAAAAAAGTACGCTGGCTTTGTGGTGCAACGATATCACAAAGCGTAGCGTACTATACCTCGATTTTTAAAAAACGTCAAGGATACGTCCTGTTTTTTTTAGATTTTGTTTAGAATTATTTTAGATTTTTCCCATCTGAAAAAGCATTTCCCACTTTTTCGCCCAGCACATAATACTCATTGTTGAACGGATCAAATGTGATCGGCTGTACTTTTGCCACATCTACTTTTCCGTCGGTCATTGCAGCTTCATCCACACTGACATTGACAATCTCCGCTACCAGTCTGCAGCTTTCCGGATCATAACTTTTTACTTTGCACTCTGCACAGACTGCCAGTTCATTGATGATCGGAGCGTCTACATTTGCACTCTTTGTCACGGTAAAACCTGCTTTGTCCAGTTTTCCTGCCACATTGTTTGCAGATTCGATTCCCACATAATCACAGGCTGCCACATGCTTTGCATCTGCCATGCTTACGGTAAATGCCCCGGTTCTCTGGAAATTCTTTGTTGTCTTATGTCCGGCACTGATGCAGAAAGAAATCTCGTTTCCTTCACTGATTCCGCCCCATGCTGCGTTCATTGCATTCGCCGTGCCGTCCTCATTGTATGTTGCGAGAATAAATACCGGCTGTGGATAGGTGTATGGTTTTGCTCCAAAATCTTTTCTTGCCATATTAATTCACTCCTTTTCGTGCTCTGTTTTGAATTATTTGGAAGGATGAACTCCTTCCTCTGTTTTATACCTCACATTTTTGCAGGAATCAAGAGGGGGCAGGACATATACAGGTTTTTTGTGGGATTATGTCCCACGGCTTTTGCTTCTTGGGACATATGTAGATTTTGTGAGCAATTATGTCCCATAACTTCTGGTGTCTGGGATATATAGAAGATTTTTCCGGAGCTATGTCCCTCTTTCTTGGACACACGGGACTTTTTCTCCTGCTTTTTCGCTATATGTCCCTCTTCTTTAGACTTACGGGACTTTTTCCTCTGCTTTTTCTTTATATGTCCCTCTTCCTTGGACTCGCGGGACTTTTTCCTCTGCTTTTTTCTATATGTCCCTCTTCTTTAGATTCGCGGGACTTTCTCCCCTGCTTTTTTACATATGTCCCATCTAGGTTCTGCAATAGCATGAAATGAAGGTGATATACTTTTATATGCCCCAAAATTATATAGCTAAATACAGTTCGCACTCCAAGATTTCACACAGGCAAAAATGGCATTTTATATAATTATATCTCTGCACATACTTTGCCAAGTTTTTTTGCATATTCAAAAAGCTGCCGGTTTTTCTCATTATAAGGACCAAATTCTGTCAATGCACAAATACAGGTTTTGCAACTGCCCAGCATTTGTTTTGCCCGCAAAAAGGTTTCTTCCGAAACCGGAAAGAATGCTTTTTCCGAAAAAACACAAGCGGCAAGTGCAGATGCCGCTGCGTACTCCACATCATTTTCCTGCAGAATGCCTGCTGCAAACGGAATATTCTGCCGCTGCAGGCGGTTGTAAACCGCAAGCCCTGTTCCACCACCGCCAATCACAAATACCTCCGGAATTCCTTCCGGTCTTTCCATAAAAACCTGTCCGGTCTGCGGTTCAAACTGCTGTGGCTTTACACCGTACAACTGCTGCACGTAGTTCCCGGAAAAGATTTCCTCCGGTGTCCCGACCCGGTCAATACGGTCCCCTTTCACACACGCAATGATGTCTGAAATTTTCTGTGCCAGATCCAGTTCATGCAATGACATGATAACTGCCAGGTTTTTCTTCCGTGCCAGCATGCGGATGGTTGTAAGAATGTCCAGTTTAAATCCCATATCCAGATAGGAAGTCGGTTCATCAAGAATCAGAACCTGTGTGTCCTGGCAGATCGCCCGCGCCAGCATAAGTCTCTGCCTCTGCCCATCACTGATTCTCCGGAAATCCTGCTGCTGCACTTCCCCGGCATGCACCAGGGCAATCGCCTCGTCCACCTTTTTCCAGTCCTGTTGTGAGAGGATACCAAGCCTCCCCGTGTACGGGTAACGCCCGGTTGCCACCACATCCCTGCCGCTTAACAGTTCCGTGTGGATGCGCTCCGTCATGACCATCGAAAGATGTCTGGAAATTTCACTGTCCGTCAGTTCCCTCATGGATTCTTTTCCCAGAAAAACACTGCCGCCAATGGTTTTAAGCTGTTTGGTGATGGTCTTTAAAATTGTCGATTTTCCGGAGCCGTTTGGTCCGATCAGTGTGAGGATTTCCCCTGGCCGGACACCCAGATTAATATTTTTAATCAGGGGAATCCGGTCGTATCCTACGGTCAGATCACGCATCGTAAGCTGCTCGTCATCGTTTGGTATATCTTGCGCAGGAAACTGCCCTGGCTCTTTTAGCATATTCTGCCCGTTATGTTGTTTTCCGTTTTCTTCTTTCATCACTTTCCAATTATTTTCCATCTGCATTTTTGTGTCTGCTCATAGTAACTTTCTTCCTACCTTTGCGTCCTTATCCGTTTTGGCTTTCTGTCTGCACATTATTTGTCTTCCACGATTCATCACATCCGCTGCTTTCGCAACATTGCCGCAATTACCACCGGCACTAAAAATACCGCCGTCACCGAACTGATACTGATCTCCGTTGGTGCAAACACGGTTCGCGCAATCCCGTCACAGAACAGCGTAATCACTGCGCCGCCGAGAAAACATCCCGGAATTAGAATAATCGGTTTTGCCGTGTGGGTTGCCAGTTTAATCAGATGTGGCACCGCAATTCCGACAAACGAAATCGGTCCGGCAAACGCGGTCACACATGCCGACAGCAGACTTGACAGTAAAATCAGTGCAATGCGCAGTGCTTTTACATTTACGCCCATATTTCTGGCATAGGACTCGCCCATCTGATAGGCACTGATCGGTTTTGCAAGCCCGAAGGTAATCACAACCGTGATTCCAACAATTATGACCATGATGCGAATGTGCTCCCAGCTCATACCGGAAAAACTTCCCATTGACCAGTTGTGAAGATTGACAATATTGGAATCATCCGCAAACGTCACACAAAAATCCGTAATCGCCGAACAGATATAACCAATCAGGATACCGCACACTACAAGAAGCGACATATTCGATACCCGAAACGAAATCAGAAGGACAAATCCCATGGCAAGCAGTGAACCGGCAAATGCAGCTACCACCATTCCAAGGGAACTGACCATAATCCCTTTTTCCAGAAGAAAGATCATGGTCAGTGCCACGACAAGTTTGGCTCCAGAGGAAATCCCAAGCACATACGGTCCTGCAATCGGATTCTGGAAAAAACTCTGCAGCAGAAAACCGGATACGGAAAGTGCCCCTCCGAGCAGAACTGCAGCAATGATACGGGGCAGACGGATTTTCCAGACAATCTGATACAGTGTGGAATCCGGCTGATGTTTTGTCAGCACGCCCAGAAAATCAAAAAAAGACATTTCCACACTTCCGACACCGATATTCCAGAAAAACAAAACGACCAGCAATCCCATGATCACAAGAAAAGAAACCAGATAGCGGAGCGTTCTGTTTGTTTCTGTCCCGGAATTATTCTTTTTTTCTTTTATTTGTGATCTCATGTTCTGCTCCTCATGCATTACAACAATTGTTATTATTTGTACATCCGTACGCTCCGGCTCACTGCAATTTCTTCAGAAACCGGTATGTTCCATCCCCTTCTCCCGTCAGAATCTGATTCAGATCCTCGATAAAATCACAGGTTCCGGTAGACTGCTGGTAAAAATTGCTTCCCGTTGTGTACACCTGTCCGCTTTTTACAGCCTGAAAATCCGCAAACAGGCTGTTTTTCTTTACCAGCTCATCGATGGACGTCAATTCCCCCTCAATGGTTCCGTTGTAGATCAGCACATCCGCATCAATCTCCGCAGAATAAAAATCTTCCATCTGCATTTTCATCGTGGAAAGTGCATTTTTTTCTTCATCCGTATAATTTCCGAGTGAATAGGTACCGCCTGCAAGTCCGATCATCGCAGAGACATAGTCGTTTGGCTTGCGCACAGTGATCGTCCCGTCCGAGGAAACTGCAAAAAATGCCACCTTTTTCCCGGTACTCTTTTTTTCCATAATCGGTTTCACACGTTTTACCTGTTTATTAAAATAGTCATCTGCCTGCTGTTGTTTTCCAAACAGAATACCAAACAGTTTGATCCATTCCAGCCGTCCCAGCGGATGCTTTTCATAACTGGAACGCTCAACCATCACCCGGATGCCAAGTTCTTCGAGTTTTTCCTTTACTTCCGGATTGTGCGTGACCATCGTATTTTCAATGGCAAATGTGCAGCCACCCTGCAACAGCTGTTCGTAATCCGGCGCACTGTATTTTCCGGCATAAACCAAAGAACCGTCTGCCATGGCATCCTTCGCCTGCTGCACATACCAGTCGTCTTCCTTCAATGCGGTGTATGCAACGTGTGACAGCCCGCCGGTCTGACAGATCAGATCCATCACCGCAGACGATACAAGGTACACATGGTTTAACGGCTGCTGTAAAACGGTTACATCCTCCGGTACATCCGCTGGCACCGGAACCCCTTTCGGAATAAGCAAAAAACGACCGTTGTCCACGATCGTAATCAGCTTATAATTTCCATATTCATCGATCTGAAACTGATCGGCATAGGACAATTTTACCTGCCCGGTCTGTTTCAGCTCTTTAAAACTTACATCTTTTGCAAAAGAAAATGTCAGGGTGTAATCAATCTCATGCGGCTGGCTCATGGCTGTAGTGTCTCCTACTACATCCATCGTACACGGAACTCCGGCAATTGGAAATGTAAACGTTGAATTCCCGCCCTCGTTCTCATTTGTATATTTTTTTCCATCGACCAGCATGTAATCGTAATAGGTACTGCTCCAGACTATGGTTGCATATGCCTGTCCGTCCGTCACTTTTACTTTTGCTTCAGAATCTACGGAAGCTCTGCCGCTTCCGCCTTCCAGTTCTACATTTACGGTGTATTCTCCGTCTTCCAGCGATGTGTCCGGTTCCGCGGTGGCAGTCTGCGTTTCCGCGGCATGCTGCACCTGTTCTTTTTCTGCCGTAGAACCACAGCCAGACAAAACCGACACACACATACAAAGGGACACGATAATTACCGTTAATTTCCTGCTTTTCATACTTTTTCTCTTTGACCGGATGATTTCTCCGATCCATCCTATCTGTTTTCCTGTAACTTTTGACACATGTACATCATTTTCAAATACGATGTACTGGGATTGCCGCCGTCTGGCAGACAACTCACATTTTATTTTTTCTGTGCATCTGATACACTGACTTTATGATCATACCAGGTTCCCTTGGTTCCAAGAATTGCAAGGTCAAACTCTTTTCCAAGTTCTTCTACCGGCACGTCAAATCCGTAAACTTCCTCTGTCGTTCCATCGCTGTATTTTACTTTATCTGTCGTTGGCTGTAACAATTCTGCACCGTCTTTTTCTGCATCTTTTGCGCTTCCCAGAAACAGATTTACGATTTTCTTGGATACCAGACGAATATGAATGGTCATCTTTTTGTCTTTTACGGTAAGGATTCCACATCCATTGTCTGCTTCATTGACATGAAACATCCCACTGTCGGTATTAAACTTTGCGGTATAAGTGCCGTCCTCCAGCGCGGATACCGCGCTGGAAGAAGCAGACTTGGAAACTTTTCCAAGTGACTCAATTGCTTTTTTTGTATGCTCTACATAAAGTTTCTGGACAGCTTCAATCTCACCAAGTCCGGCAATCTGTGTGTCAACACTGTCGAAATTGCCGCTTGCAGTGAACTGGCTCTTCCAGGAATCGTCATCGTCTCCTGCCATGTCATTGTTTGCATGATCTCCGGCAACAACCATGAGTGGACGAAGAATAACTTTCTTGTAACCTGCGTCCTTAACTGCCTTGATTACATTTTCACAGGAAGTCTCTTCCGGCTTCCCCTCTACGGTTCCGATAAAGACATTGTCATAACCAAGCTTATCCATCTGTGTAGACATCTGGCTGTAACTTACTTTTGCAGAATGGGAAGTACCGTGTCCCATGAATACAAATGCAGTACCGTCCTTCTTGGCAGCATCCAGTGAATCGTATCCTGCGGTTTTTACGGCTTCTGCTGTAATGTCTTCTGCAACTGCCTTCTTATCATCGTTGATCACTGTTGCATCATCACCAACTTCGCCAAGCAGCGGTTCCGCAACGACAACCTTTTCAAACTTATCCTTATATGCATCCAGCTCTCCGACAAGTTCATCATACTCTGCCCCATGCATCAGGTGTGTCGGCTGGATCACCAGATTCTTTACCCCGTTATCAACCGCTCTCTGTAATGCCTGGTCTACGTTGTCGATCTTCTCGCCATCTCTTGCCTGTACGTGATTGATAATGATCTGTGCGGTAAATGCCCTGCGGACTGCCCAGTCCGGATTTGCTGCCTGAATGGCTTTTTCCACACCACTGATATCTGCGGCACGGCTGTCATTAAAAGATGTACCAAAGCTTACGACAAGGATTTCGTTATCTCCGATATTATCCTGATTTAACGGATCATCCTTGGAAGCATCACCGGTATCTCTGCCGAAATAATCCGGATCTGCATTTTCACCGGAAACAAGTGCTTTCTGTGCATCTGTCAGCTTGTCCCATGCTTCTTTTGCAGCAGCACACTGCTCATCGGTTTTATCTGTTCTTTCCTGAACATAAATAGCATCAATCAATTCTGCTACCTCATCTGCTGCTGCCTGATCGTCTTTTGCAGACTCTGTGCCCTGCGAATTTTCTACCTGATTGTTGTCTTTGCTGTCTTTGTTTCCACATCCGGCAAGCATTCCTGCAGCCAGTACACATGTCAGAAACAATGCAAGTGTTTTCTTTCTCATAATTCTCTCCTTTTTGAAATACAGCATAGACTGCATTTCCTGCATACACCACATCCACCCTGACGGATTTCTCATGCGATGTATTCTTTGGGTTGACGGGTTGCTTCATCTCATAAGATCACGCATCATCCAAAGTGCCAAAAGAAAAGCCCCACCCGGAACATTCCGAAAGGAGCAATCAACCCATGCAAAAAGGAACTGTCTGTGGACGGCTGTCCCACACAGTTTTCTGTAACATGCAGTACGATCAATGACTCGTGATCTGAAAGTAAAAACTTTCTGTACCAGATCATTGGCAGGTTTCCTGGCTCATAGATCATCATAACATGCTTCGCCTTCCCAATGCAGCTGCATCAGTGGCACCTGAAATGCAGCCTAAGCTGCATTTCCTACGTACACCGCATCCGCCCTGGCGGATTTCTCATGCGGTGTGCTCCTTCTTGAAACGCAGCCTAAGCTGCATTTCCTACGTACATCGCATCCGCGTCAGCGGATTTCTCATGCGATGTGCTGCAGTTACTCCCTAATCACAGTGACGAGTTCGTACAGGATTTTCACCTGTTTCCCTTTTACCCTGTGCATACAAGCCCATATATCCCATGCAAAGCGGCTTTATATGACAGGCACCAACGATCTTCTTTATGAAACTTTCTACATATTAGCATATTGCGCGTTTATTTACAATGCGAAAATTGCATCAGATTTCCGTTGTTTACAGTAATTTTTATTGACATTTCATATACCCCTGCTTTTGTCACATCAAAAAACTCTGCATAAACTGTATAAACACAGTAATGCAGAGATTAAAAATATGTGTGCTATTTACTTTTAACAATTTTTCCGACTTCATCCGGATTCGGCATAGAACGAATCGCACCCTTTTTTGTTGTGACAAGATATGCAGCAGCATTTGAGATTCTGAGCATTTCAATCAATTGTTCTTCTGTCAGATGATCGACATCATGCTCCAAAAGATAATTTAATACACTGCCACAAAAAGTATCTCCTGCCCCTGTTGTATCTACTGTCCCTCCCAGCAGATACGATGGTGCAAATACCTTTTTCCCCTGATAATAGGAATAACTTCCATCTGCACCTGCAGTCAGATTCAACAATCGAATATTCGGATATTGATCCATCAAAATCTGTACACCTTCATCAAAATCTGATGTATCTGTCATAAATTCAATTTCATTATCCGAAATTTTCAAAACATCACATTGACCTAACCCATATGCAATCTGAACTTTTGCCTCATCCAGACTTTTCCAGAGAGGCTGGCGAAGATTCGGATCAAAAGAGATTAACAATCCCTGTTCTTTGGCTAATGTGATTGCCTGAACCGTTGCTTCTCTTACTTTTTCATCCGTCATGGATAATGTCCCAAAATGAAAAATTCTAGCCTGCCTGATCTGATCATAAGCAACCTCTTCTGCCTTTAGCATCATATCAGCTCCCGGGTGCCGGTAAAATGAAAATTCACGATCCCCGTTTTCAAAGTTTTTCACAAATGCCAATGTCGTATTATAATACGGATCAACAATCAGTCCATCATGATTAATTCCAATTTCGTCCAGTATGTCTGTCAGCATTTTCCCAAACAGATCATCTCCAATTTTACCGATAAACCCACACGATCTTCCATACTTTTTCAGTAAAGCAAGCACATTGCATGGTGCACCTCCGGGATTTGCTTCAAAAACAGGATTCCCCTGCTCACTTTTACCATAATCCGTAAAATCAATCAATAGCTCTCCAAGAGCAATCACATCATACTGCTTCACGCTGTTTCCTCCTGTTTAACCAAGCATATATCGTTCAAATTCCAATGCTGCCTTAGCATCACGATCCAATGCCTCTTCACTGGTATCCGGAACAATATCGCGCCATACTTTAATATTTTGTCCTACCGTTCCTCCCTGCATTACAAAAGGTTCCATTACAACCGTCTTATCATACCGAATATCGCGAAGTGCCTCACCAATTTCTCTCCAGGGAATTCTGCCTTTGCCCGGCACCATACGGTTACACTCTCCGGTATGGAAATGTCCAAGCAGATTTCCTGCCGTACGGATTGCGGCACCGATACTCTCTTCTTCGATGTTCATATGAAAGGTGTCCAGCATAACACTAACATTGGAAGCCTTGGGTTCCAGTTCCCGAACGCTTTTAACAAAAGATACCCCTTCTGCCGCCGTATTCAGCACATGATTTTCAAAACGATTCAGGCACTCAAGTCCAAGCACTTCGATTCCACATTCCGAAGCAATTTTTCCAAGTTTTGCCATTCCTTCAATGCCACGCTCCCAATCACCTTTTTTGTCAACCGGCTTCGAATAATCAATTGGCCAGCAGGAATAAAGTGCTCCGCCAATTAAGGTTGCCCCGATTTTTTCCATTCTCTGGAATAAATCCGTATAAAAATCCAGCGCGTGTTTACGCACCTGCGGATCACTGCTTGCAATATTATTCTCTAGTGCTGGGCCATATCCAACCGTAAGACGAATATTCTGTTCCTTTGCATGATCCTTTAATGCCTTTAATTCCTCATTGCTATATTCCGGAAGCGGACCAGCAGCAATTTCAAGAATGTCATATCCAAGTTTTGCCACCTTGTCAATATAATAGTGGTAATTGCCATTCCATTCATGTTCCCAATATGCATAATAAATTCCGTGTTGCATAATTTATCTCTCCTTTGTTATTTAGACGCTGCCTTTTTTGCACGTTTCTTCGAAATTGTAATATTGAATACCAGCACCGCAAGCAATGCCACACCCCAGATCATGTCTCTGTAGTAATTACTGATGGATGGGAACTGATTCAAATACGATGATAATGTCTGTAAAATAATCACAGCAAAGGCAATACCCGGAATATTACCAAATCCTCCATCCGGATTAATTCCACCTAAGACAGCAACCAAAATCGTCTGCATTGTGTAACTCGTTCCAAAATCAGCTTTCGCGGAATTCAATCTGGATAAGCTTACCAGTCCTGCAATAGCGGACAGGATTCCGGAAATCATGTAACAGCAAAGTGTGGTCTTCTTTACATTGATTCCTGCAAATTTCGACGATTTTGCATTTGTTCCCACAAGATAAACTTTATTTCCAAAACTTGTTTTACTCATGATCAATGTCAAAATAACCGTGCAAAGTAAAAACAAAATAAATGGTAACGGAATTCCAAAAATTGTCATTGCCGAAAGAATATTAAACCGACCATCTGCGGAAACGGTACTTCCCTGTGACAATACAATCGATATCCCCATATACAGTTCATAGCTTCCAAGAGTTGCCAGCATCGGCGGAATATTAAGAAAGCTGACCAAAAATCCATTAAAAATACCACATAAAGCACCTACAACAAGTGCAACAACACATGCAAGTACAATGCCCGCTGCACCGCTTGTATTACTCTGAATAATCAATCCTGCACTAATACCGCAAAGATTTGCAATATAGACAGTGGACAGATCAATTCCACCACTCAGCATACAGACACCCATTCCAAGTGACATAAGACCATATTCTGTCAGCTGCTTTCCGATTGACTGGATATTACCAACATTTAAAAACTGTGAGGACTTTGTAATTCCTGTAACAAACAACAGTACCACAAGAATAATAATCAGTCTTTTTGAGTTGTCATCGAAAGGTAAGGTAATGCTCTTTTTCATTTTCTTTGCTTCATTCATGTTTACTCTACCCCCTTCTTCTTTGCTGATGTCTTTGATGCTCGCATCGCCTGCATAGCGGATACCGCAGTACCAATAATAATGATTGCTCCAATAAATACTTTTTCCCAATATACAGAAATCCCAAGCAAAATCAAACTATTGGAAACCATTGTAAGAAGCAAGGTTCCAAGAAGGCACCCCCTAAGTGTACCAATACCACCAACCATACGCGTTCCACCAAGAACAACTGCTGCAATAACAAGCATTTCTTCTCCGGCATATTCATTCGGCAGATAAAAATACGACATCATTGCATAACAGAGACCTGCAATAGCTGCAATACCGCCATTCACAACAAAAACCATAAATCTAACTTTGCCAACATTGATACCCGCCCGCTCTGCGCTGACTTCATCTCCTCCAACCGCATACACACTTCTTCCTGCCATTGTATAATTAAGAATGAAATATGCAATTAAATAAAGAACGATCATGATAACAAACGTAAACGGAAGTGAAGAACTAAGACCGGATTTTGAATTTGTTACCGTAACAAGGTTAATCTTACTCAGCGCATAAAGTTTCTTAGGCAGCTCCGTTCTTCCTGCTTCAAATGTACCAAATAAAATACCACTGCAGATAGAAGATGTACCAAGTGTAACAATCAAGCTGTTAAATTTGTATTTCACTATGAAAAATCCATTAATACATCCAATCAGGCAGCCAACGGCAATTGCAATCACAAAAATCGGAATAACACCTAATGAAAATTGATTGCCCAGTGTTACTGCAATATAAGCAGACAGTGCTGCAATTAACGGAAATGATACATCCGCACCAGTGCTTACAAAGCTAAGTAACGCACATATTGCATAAATTCCAGGTATAATCATTGATCGAACCAGATCCATTAAATTGTTACTGGTAAAAAACTGTCCGGAACGTACTTGAATGATGAATGCGAATGCCACAATAATACAAAACACATAAAACTCTGTCTGCTTCAATATGTCTTTCATCTTAAGTTTCATCTTTCCACCCCTCTCCTATATTGTCGACTTATACAGATTGTCATCTGTGAGATCTTCACCTTTAAATTCACCGGTCATGCTTCCTGCTTTCATAATCAAAGCCCGATCACACAACGCTGTAATTTCAGCCACATCATCGGACACAACCAACACCGCCATCCCCTGCTTTGCCAGTTCCCGCAACAATTTATGGATATCATACTTTGCTCCAATATCAACACCAACCGTTGGTCCGTTTAAGATCAGAATTTTCGGATGCGTTGCCAGCCATCTCGCAAGAACAACTTTCTGCTGATTACCACCGGAAAGTGTCTGAACAGGAAGTGTATGATCTTTCGTTGCAACTCCGATTTCTTTCACCCAGTGCTCGGATAATTCTTTCTGCGCAGATTCTTTCACGCTTCCCAATGCTCCGGAAAGCTCTTTCAGACTCGTTACCGCAATATTTTTGTAGATCGGCTGTGGCAGGAACAAACCTTCCGTCAAACGATCCTCCGGAACAAGGGCAATCCCTTGTTTCTGTGCCTCTGCTACATTTTTCAGTTTTACTTCCTTACCCGAAATACAAATACTGCCACCGGTCGGTTTCAGCATTCCAAACAATGCAAGGCTCAGTTCCGTACGTCCGGATCCCAGCTGTCCTGCAATACCCAGGATTTCTCCTGCGTGCAGATCAAAGTTTATATGTTCAAATCCTTTTGCAGATAAGTCTTTCACCTCCAGGACTTTTTCGGTCTCCGAAAAATCTTTCACTTCTTTTTTCTCAGAAGTATCAATGTTTCTTCCGGTCATGTAATAAGTGAATTTTTCTTCAGTCATTTCACTCGCCGGGCAATGGTATACATTCTGTCCGCTTCGGAGAATTGTAATACTGTCAGAGATTTCAAATACCTCATCCAATTTATGAGAAACAAATAAAATTGTAATGCCTTCTTTTTTTAATTCTTCAATGATTCCAAACAGACGGGTTACCTCTCTTTTTGTCAACGCAGTTGTCGGCTCATCCATGATGATGAGTTTTGCGTTATGGAGCAGTGCTCTAGAAATCGCAATCAACTGCTTATCTGCAACCGGAAGTGTTTCCACTCGCGCGTCAAGATCTACATCGAAATTAATTTTTCGGACAGCTTCTTCGGCTATCCTTCTGAATTCTTTCTTATTAACAAATTTCTTCTTTTCCGCTAATACCTGATTGAATGCGAGATTTTCCATTACCGTGAGATTTGGGAAAATAGAAAAATCCTGATAAATCACCTGAATACCTGCTGCAATCGCATCTGCTGTAGACATATTTGTATATCCTTTTCCATCGATTTCAATGGTACCTTCATCCGGTTTGTAAAACCCTGAAATTACTTTTATAATAGTTGATTTTCCACATCCATTCTCTCCGGCAAGACAATGTGTCTCGCCTTTTTTAATGGTCAGATCAACACCCTTTAATGCATGCACACCGCCAAATGATTTCTTGATATTCTTTACACACAAAATATTTTCTGACATTGGCCCCTCACTCTCTTTCTAAACATCATTCATTTACAGGAAATCCGGATACCGTCAACTTCATCGCAGCCACTGGAAAAACATGTTTTTCATATGTTTCGTTAATCCGGATTTCCATCAAAATTTATAAGGAGTTTTGATACTGGATCTAAAATTTAAAAGTCATAGTCGTCAATATTGTCCGTATTTAAAATTAACGGAGCGTTTCCTAATACACAACGATTTGCACCTTCCTGAATTGTAACGCTTTCATACCCCTTCTGTCCAAGATCAATGCCTTCTGTAATTTCATCTCCTGCCAATACTTTATAAGCCAGATCACACATTGCATAACCTGCTGATGCCGGATCCCACAGACATACCGCATCAATTGTTCCGTTCTTTACATACTCTCTTGTGGCATTTGGTGTACCGACACCGACAATTGATACCTTATCTGTCAAACCTAATTCTTCTGTTGCCTGTGCTTCACCTAAAATATCAACAGAAGCCGCACCTGTAAATCCTGCGAGTTCCGGATTTGCTTTTAATAACTCTTTTGCTTTCTCGTATGCTGTATCAACTTTTTCAGATGATTCAGCAGATGGTACGGTATCATTAATTAAGGACATGTCCGGATAGTTTTCTTTCTGATATGTATACTCAGCATTAGAATATTCCATATGTGTTGTCGACGTTGTGTAGGCAACCATCTGTGCGTACTGTCCCTTCTCACCCATCGCTTTTGCAAGTTCCTGCATCATTGTGTCGCCAAAATCTTCTGCGGTAAATGCTTCTACATCATACAATGTATTCTTAAGGTCAGATGCTTCGTGACTGATTACAACAATGCCTTTTTCCATTGCTTTCTGTAAGACTGACTCAAGTGCACCCGGATCAATCGGAACAATGCAAAGAGCATCGACTCCCTGATTAATCATATCTTCCACCAGCTGAACCTGTGAAGCTGCATCTGCATTAGCTGGTCCTTTCTGAATAACATTAACCGTCTTTGTCTGACCAAACTCATCGACTCCGACCTGCATACGCTTAAACCAGTCAGAAGTTCCATCTTTTACAACAACTGCGATGGTCCAATCTGCTGCCTCTTTATCAGATTTATACTGTGTTGCATCTAATAAATCTGCATTCACACTTACCTGCGTATCTGATTTTGTATCACTGGTTCCTGTTCCCGATCCTGTATCAACCGCCGAACAACCTGTTGCACCAATCAACATTGTTACTCCTAAAACCATTGCTAATAATTTTTTTACCATAATTTTGTCCCCCTTTTTCTTATCTACTCAATATTTCTGTGGCGGGATTCCATCTCTTCATTGGAAATTCCCATTTCTTCGCTAAGCATCATTACAATAACATCAAAGAATACTAGCAAGGCCTGTTCAAACTGATTCCCCATCATCTGAACGGTCGGTACATATTCATCCTCTGAATTGTATACCGCCTTATAGGCTGTTGCCGGAATCCGAACCACTTTATCTGCGATATCCAGAATGTGCCCCTTCGCAGACGGTGTGATCAGAAGAAGCGTTGCGCCGGTTTTCTTTGCATTGTCACAAAGTATATTTTCATGCGCCACGTCTGCGCTTCCGCATGCACAGATGAACAAATCACCTTTGCCCATTGATGGAGTTGTATCGTCCCATACCCAATGAGACTCCTTCCCCAAATGCATTAACCGCATTGCAAACTCTCTCGTCGAAAGCCCTTCTCTTCCTGCACCCAGCAGAAAAATACGGTCTGCTTTTTTGATTTCCTCCAATAGTTCCCTGACATTTTCATCGCTCATTCTTGCAAAAACTTCTGATAACTCATCCAATGCAATCTTTGACAACTCCTGAAAACGATCCATGTTACATCACCTCCTGATATTTTTTATGATCAAGGCGACTAAGCGCCTGCATGCCATCTTCATGTGTCCCTGTATAACCAGAGAACAGCCACGCATGAATCATTGCCATTGTGAAATCAATTCCTTTCTTCTCCATAAACCATGCGCCCGTACACAAAACATTTCCATTATTATCATTCTTGCTAAGAACCGCCGGAAATACATCGTAACAAAGCACTGCACGAATTCCTGGAATCTTGTTAGCTGCCATTGCCATTCCCTGACCGGTTCCGCAAATAAGAATTCCACAATCGCATTCTCTGTTCACAACTTTGTTTGAAACAATTTCTGCTATTTCTGCATATTTTCCGCCATCGGCTTCCTGTTCGGACTCACATCCGATGTCAATAATATCGTACCCCTCGTCTCTCATTCTCTCTAATAATTTCTGATAGAACCGATACGCTGCCGGATCACATCCCATTGCTAATTTCATATATCTTACCTTCCTTTCGTTTAATGAAACCGCTTTCATTTTTTTGTAATAAGTAAGTGATTGTGTATTTTATGAGTAACACACAATCACTCTTTTATAAACTAGAACGTCTGATGAATTAACGGAGAACTCAATATCATGTGCTGATATGCTTCCTCCGGCTGTTCAATCCTCTTCATCAGTAATTCGGCCGCCGAACGACCTAATTCATATGCATCACGCTGGATACAATTATAAGGAATACCAAGATATTGCATCATATCAATCTCATCCAGACCAATATGTGTATACAAATCGGTTTTTCCGTGTGTATGTTCACATACCGCCTGCAAATAACCCTTACTCAACAGGTTATTGCATGTAATCACAGCCGTCGGCTGATCTTCCTGTGCAATCATCCTCTTTGTTACCTGATAACCAGACACCCTTGTATAGGAACCTCTTAATACAAGCTTCTCATCATACTGGATTCCTGCCTGTTTGAGGCCTTCCAGATAGCCTTCAAAACGTTGGATGGAAAGAATATTTTCTTCCTCACCTATAATAATTGCAATCTTACTGTGCCCCTCATTCGCCAAGGCAAGCACTGCTTTACGAACCGCACTCTGATCATCAAAATGAACAATATCGCATTTGAGTCCAACGTCTCGATCCATACATACAATCGGGCAATTCATCCGATCCAGCTTTCGCTGCAACTTATCCAGAATGCCTAATGCTGCATAGTTCACTGCAGGAATATATAATAATCCTCTGACCCGCTGCATTTTCATCATATCCAAAGCTTTATAATCAGCCTCTTTATCATTGTCATTTCCAGAATAAAGCAGAGAATAGTTATGTTTCTTTGTTACATCTTCGACCCCTGAAAACAATTCTCCGAAAAAGGTATTACTGATTTCTGGTACGATAACACCAATTGTTGATGAACTTTTCATAGAAAGATTTCTTGCCGTCTGGGATGGTGTATAATGTAACTCTTTTATAATCCGGCTTACAGTTTCTCTTGTATGTTCTTCTACAATGTCCGGAGAGTTCAATACTCTGGATACCGTTGCCTTGGAGACTCCTGCTCTCTCTGCAATATCTGATATTGTGATATTTTTATCGATAGTTAACGCCTCCTTATGTAACCGTTTTCATTGATTGCATTATATGCTTATGCAAAATTTATGTCAATATATGCTCTTTGTTTTCGTTGTATTGCACAGTTTTTTCTCTTTTTCAGGTCATTTTCCCTATTTATTTTGTTATTTTTGCCATGTAACCGTTTACATTTTCCATACATGATAATATTGGCTTTCAAATTTTATACTTACCATTTACCCGATTTGACGATGTATTGTTTAAAACAACTCAGCCGTTTTGATCCGGCACACCACTTCCGCTCCAGACTCCGCGTGGTTGTAAAAACAAAGCATGCCGCCCTGCTCTTTTAAAAATTTTTTTGTGATCGCAAGACCAAGCCCCTGATGCGTCCGGTCATGCCGGCTGGCATCCCCGCTGTAAAATTCCTGATCTGCATAGATGAGATCCTGCTCCGAAAAACCCTTTCCAAAATCGCGGACGGTTGCAGTCAGATACTCCTGCCCCTCATACACTTCCATCTGCAGGCGCACCACGATCCCGCGCGCCCGGTCTGTGTGTTCCACCGCATTGCTGACCACATTTTTCCACGCTCTGCCAACCGGTCCTGGCTTGCAGCATACATTCCCACACAGGGAATCCTCCTGAAAAACAACCGGAACTTTTTCCGCTGCCGCAATCTGCATGGCTGCTTCTTTGAACTGCTCTTTCAAACGCGCACAGGTGACTACTTCTGTCTCCTCTGCGCGGTCACGTCCATACAGCAGTTGCCGCATATGCTCCAAATACTGCTCCATGCTGCCCACATTCGCCAAAATAGCATCCGTACACTCCCGGTTTTCCGCAGACAAATCCGTCTCCGCCAAAAGCTCGGCATTTCCTTTGATGACAGTAAGCGGTGTCTTGATATCGTGTGTCAGTGCCGCAAGCTGCTCTTTTTTCTGCTGCTGTGCGTCCCACTGTCTGGTCAGCGAATCTTTTAATGCTTCTTTCATGCCGGAAAGTGAGGACATCACATCGTCAATCTCCTTAATCTGCGATGGTCCGGTTTCAAACTCCAGATCATTTTGTCCAATTTTTTCCGTAACTTCGCGTAGCTGCCTAAGCTCCCGTTTTAATTTTTTTGCAAAATGGCCGGACAACAATGTGGCATGCAGGAAAAACAGCACCACGCCAAGCACCGGTGTCAGTATCTCCAGAGATGGAACAATGCCGTTTAATTTATCGTAAGCATACCTCATATGCAAATCGTATTTTACAATACAGATATCGCCGCTGTTCTGCTTAATATAGCGGTAATACTTTCCCATGGATGCATACTTACTGCCGTTTTTATACCCCTGCCATGCCCTTTTCTGCGCGTCTGCCGAAAAAGTTCCGGTCTTAAACCGCCCCGCCGCATCGTAAATCCCGTATCTGCATCCATCCGGAATCAGGGCTTCCACATCTGTCCCCGCAGCCTTAATTTCTTCCGTATGGTCCGTCAGTTGCAGCTCCGCATAATTGGCAGGCAGCGTAAATCCTGTCATGGGACTTAATACCAGAAGCACCAGACAGAACATTCCGATTCCGAACGTATCCAGACAGAATAACGCCGCAAATTTCAAAAACAGCCCGGTCAGTGTTTTTTGTCTTCTTTTTTTCATTTCCATCGATAGCCGATCCCCCAAACCGTTTCAATCGGGTTGATCCCGAATTTCTGGAATTTTGCACGGATATTTTTTACATGCTCCGTAATTGCGGAACTGTTGCTGTCTCCGTCAAATCCGAATACATGCTCTAAAATCCGTTCTTTCGAAAATACCTGTCCGTGGTTTAATGCCAGAAATTCGCAGATCGTATATTCCGCCTTTGTAAAAACAAGTTCATGTTCCTGCACATAGATTTTTCTCTCCTGCATGGAAAAACGCACCTCCCCGATACAGATCGTATGCGTTTTTTCCCTGTTTTCCCGCCGGATATGTGCAGCAACTCTCGCCCGCAGTTCCCCGATCCCGAACGGTTTTGTGATATAGTCATCCCCACCCGCGCCAAGCCCGGTCATTACATCTTTCTCTTCGGTTTTTGCCGTGAGAAACAGAATCGGACAATCCACTTTTTCACGGATTCTGCGGCACAGATCAAACCCGTCTATGCCCGGCATCATCACATCTAAAAGAATGAGCTGGTATCTGCCCAGTTTGTCTTCCTCCAGTTGCAGCGGATCTTCAAGTGCCGTCACCTGATACCCTTCCCGCAAAAGTGCTTTTTTGATCACAGCTAAAATTTCCCGGTCATCATCAATTGCCAATATCTCAGTCATTGCACTGCCTTCCTTCATATTTATGAAACCATACTCCAATTATGACACACATCAGAAACAGGAGCAACAGACAAAACAACACACGTTTCCCGTTTACGGGATCATTGCAATACCGAATGCCCCTTGCACTCCACGTAGCCGGAAAAAACTGCCATCTGCCCTCCCCAAGCCCGGTGAGAAACAAGGCGGACACCACCGACTGCGCCACGCCCACGCACTGGGATACGGTCTTTGGAAAGATCAGATTCAGGAACAAATGCTCCAGATACAACGGCACACTTCCGAAAATCAGTGTCCCCGTCAGCCGCACATACCGCATGCCAATCCCCTCTTTTCCCAGTAAAAAATGATACCCGGCAGCAAAAAGAACTGCTGCCCCGAAAATTGCAAGAACCCCCATGCCAAAAAGAACCACGCCCTTTACAACAAACCCTTTGCCCTTTACTTTGTAGTTCCCGAGAAATACCTGAAAATGATTCTGCTCCTCAAGTCCGATATTTCCCGCACACACAATGCTCACCACAAACGGAAGCCCGATACCGATCAGTTCAAAATATGCCATGGTCTGTCCCATGGGATTTCCTATGGTCCCGCGATAATAAAACAGCATGAAACCAGCGATGATAACCGGCACCGCCACATGAAACGGAATTAAAAAAGTATGCTTCATTTTCAAAAGTTCCGCCCGGACACTTCCCATCACACGTTTTGTCATTCTGCCACCTGCTTTCGAAACCATGTTCTGCCTGCCAGCCAGAATACCAGAAACCACAGAAGTGCGGCAGGAATTCCAATCAACAGACCACTCACTCTGCCGAGTTCCGGAGAATAGGTCACCTGCCCCGGCTCAAACGGCAGTCCGTTTGGCATCACTTTGATCACGACACACATCAGCCGCGATGTGATCGCTCCCGGAAACAACGCAAACCACGGTTTTAACGATACCGACGTAGACAAAATACTATAGATTCCAACATGGATCACAAGCATCAGAAATGTGCTTATTTTCTGTGCAAGAAGCAGGCAGAACGGAATCTCCCAGAGTGTGGTAAGCCACAACACAATTCCTGCCAGTATCTGTGCCTGAATCGGGATTGCCTGCCTCATCTTCAGATTCCCCACAGATTCCAGCAGCATCTGCCCCATCATGGAAAACAGCGTAAGTCCAGCAACTGCAACCGCCGACATCTTTATTCCGACAAGGATTTTTGCGTCCCAGATCTGTTCCATGCCGCAGGGCAGTGACCATATCGTGTAATTCTTTTTCTGTTTGTCCTTTTTCCCGATGATGCTGCACAAAATGCCCAGAAACCCCGGATACAGCCCGATGTACCACCAGTTGTACACATCAACGGAAAAATAGGAAGAGGTCAGCCAGAATGCCAGCAACGCCGTAAACATCGGCATACCGATCGTAATTGCTGCCACGGAGGTATGACGGTATTTTAACTGTTCCGCCTGAAAATAATGTTTCATGATTCATTCCCTCCTTTTGCGACAACATTCATAAACAACGCTTCCAGATCCTGCTGTTCCTGCAGTTTTCCTTCAAATCCCACCGTTCCCCTTGCAATGATCCCGATGTAATCGGCGGTCTGCTGGATTTCACTTAAAATATGGCTTGAAATGATCACCGTAATGCCTTTTTCCGGAAAACTCCGGATCAGTGCGCGCAGCTCCTGAATTCCAAGTGGATCTAACCCGTTGACCGGTTCGTCAAGTACCAGCAGTTTCGGATCATTCAAAAGTGCCAGACCTATGCCAAGCCGCTGCTTCATTCCAAGTGAAAAAGCCCCTGCTTTTTTCTTTCCCGTATCCGTCAGGTCGACGGTTTTGAGTACTTTCTGAATTTTTTCATCCGGAATTCCGAGAAGAAGCGCGCGCACTTTCATGTTCTCCCACGCCGTCAGGTTTTCATAAATGGGCGGTGTCTCGATCAGCGCGCCAATATCCGCCAGATCTGCCCGCGTCCACTTATGCCCCTCAAAATAAATTTCACCGGACGTAGGGTTTAACAGTCCGGTGATTGTTTTCAACAGCGTGGATTTTCCCGCGCCGTTTGCCCCCAAAAGCCCGTATACACAGTTTTTGGGGATTTCCATTGTAATGTTTTTCAGAACATTTTGTCCTTTAAATTCTTTTGACAGATTTCTGATTGTGATCATATTCTGTTCCATGTTTCATCCTCCTCTTGATTTGTAATATCAGTATAAAGGAGAATTCTAAGGAATTTATAAGGATCTTTTTATTTTATCTGCAGTTTTAAAAATGCCTGTTTCTGCGACGGATCTTCCGGGCTTTCCACAGCAGGATTGCTGTCTGCATGGCATAACTTTTTATATTCTGCGCCGCATCAAGCTTTTTTGATTTTCCAACAGCTTTACCATGGTGTCCTGATACAGTTCGTTTCCACGCTCTGTACTCCCGGCATTCATCCTGCAGAACCGCAGAATGTCTTTTCCATGTTCGGTGACAAACTGCTCAAATTCGTGCTTATCCATCCCTGATCCTTTTTCTCTCTTAAATCGATTTAAGGGGTTTGCCCTTACACTTTTATATTGTCCTGAACTGGCAAAAAGGTTTTATTTATACTATAATAATATCCTGAATCATCAAAAATGTCTCCGTTTTTTTTTTCAAACATACTTAATTAACGACAAATAGGAATTTCCATAATAGAACTTGCAGTTAAGAGGCGCCTGGAAAAGATATGCGAATCCCATAAACTGAAATAAACGTAAAAACACCCGGTTAAATCACTTGATGATAAGGACTGGTATCTATAGATAAAAAATTAAAGGCTCAGGTGACGTTTTTTCGAAATTTTAGTGCTTGAAATCAGGAAATGTCACCTATATAGTAAAAATTGCCTTTCCAGATACCG
>OHPI01000428.1_pt1 | contig 29999 bp, 29 predicted proteins | sample 1577651 | NCBI WGS metagenome assembly OHPI01 (sample SAMEA3879578, study PRJEB24766) | human gut metagenome | biome: human-associated habitat; feature: feces | place: USA | collected 1985/1987
TCCGGGCAAAGGTTGATGGGGTGTAAATGATTCGGGAGGAACTTACGGAAGAAGATTGTGGGTTGAACAATTCTCGATCCATAGTGCTTCTCCTCACCTCCACCTACTCAGGTATTTTTCTTTAACCGATTAATTACGCTGGCTGATTTGTTCTTCACCTTTTCCACAAGCTCATTTCCTTCAACAGCCACTTTCTGCACTAGCTCGCTATCATACGGAAGGTTTGCCATGTGATGAATCAGGTCGTTGTGATGAATCAGGTCGTTTCGTTCTTTTATCCAAACCCGGCACTCCTGAATAAGTTCTTTCGTAAGCCGATCCCGATAGAATTTGTCTGAAAGTTCTTTCCTGTTCTCGATCAGGTTCAGTTTCTTACTGATGGACACATCCTGCCCATTTTTATCTATGTACGGATTCCCGGCGTATTTTAGGACAGAAGCCAGTCGATCTTCCACGATGGCATATTCCAAGAAGATGGCTTCGTAATAGAAACCATACTTTAATGCTTTTGATAATGATTCATGGATTGATTTATAGGTTTCGTACTTTTGAGTGTTCATACTAAATATCTCGCCTTATAATGCGAAATCTGCGATGCAATCATCTATCATGGCATGCATCGTGTAGTTTTTTACCCGGAAGTCTTTTAGTACTTTTTTAACTCTTTTTCTATCCGCATCGGAAAAACAGCTGACATGCCACGATGCATTCCTTTTCCTCTGGTCATGCCCGTAGTCAACATAATCCATATAACCCAATATGGAATGACAACCTTCTGGAATTGGAACACCATATTGTTTTGACAATTCATTCAACACATTTTGAGTTCTTCCTGCCTGCTCAAGCCAAAATCTCTGCATTACAGCATCCCTCGCATCTCTTTCCGAATATGATAGTGTGTCTTTTCCTTCATTTGCAAAGATATCTTTTTCATTTGGAAGCATCCGCATTCTGTGGTGTGTTGCATACTGAAAATTTCGCACCATAAAATCCAAGAAGAACTGATCACCGCCATCTTCTTCAAAAGATTGTAAAAGGCCCAGATCAATATGTCCTACCGCAGACAATTTCTCATAGTTACACCCACATCTTGTGACTGCATCAATGAATTCAAAATATGGCATATCTGCTTCTGCAAAAGAATGCCCCAAAACATAAATGTTCTCTATATCTTCGATATGAACTCCGTTTTTCATCAGCGCAACACACAAAGCATCAATCCGATCTGCTGTATGCTTGTCTGTCCTGTAGAGGGCATCTTCCACTGCATATAATCCATCAATTCTTGGCAATCCCTTTGTTGGATCTAACGGTTCCATTATCTTTCGTTCAATCAACTCTTTGAATGGTTCTTCTGGATGTGTGGAATGACCAGCAACAATCGATTCTGGATCAGTTGCAACTCCATGAATATGAAAGTCATTCTTAGATTTCACGCCAAACCGTTTTTCCAATGTATCTGTGTAATTAAAGTTTATAATAAAGCAATCATCTGGGAATCTGAAACCACTGCTCTTTTCCTCTATATTAAATCTCATAACCCAATCACAGAATAATCGGCGTATAAGCGTTATGGCTTCATCAACCGTTTGGCTTAACTTTTTTCTCCCCTCTGCACTTCTTCCAAAATACAGATTTATAATCTGATCATCTATCTTGTCCATTCTCGCTTCCAAATTCCAGAAAAAATCATTTTTCAGCTGATCTGGCTCAAACGGATTCCCATATATCAGTTCGACCGCAGTGATTTTCTTTTCTATTCCAGCAGTATCTTTTATTGTATAAAAGCTGTATCCAAGCTTACTTGCAACTTCTTCAATATGTTCATTATAATAAACTCTGAATTTTTCATATGATGTTGGGATGCCCTGCCAGCAGTCAAATCCATTTCCTATAATTATGAGATTCTTATAATTTGATCGTGACACTATTTTGACCTCCCTTATTTTTACGTTGTATGCGCCTTCACATCTCAGCCAGTCATAAGACCGTTGCCTGCTGCTCACCACGGAGAGGTGTGCAAAGTTTCGAGTAGCAATGGGAGTTCACGCTCCCACAATTCACGTGGTTTCCTCTATGATATTACATGGAGGTGTAAATCACATGAAGAATAAATTAGATTGGTTCGATGATAACTGGAATTGGGATGTACTACCCACACGGATGCTATATGAGCTTCTACTCTCCCCTACTTACCGATGGCCTTGGAAAGTGAAAGTTGTTTGCTCGTATAGGTGGGGTGCTAAGTTTCCAAAGTGTCCGCGGTGCGGAATCACCATGGAGCATGAGTACAAACTCTTCTGTGACCGCTGCGGTCAAAGGTTAAATTTGAATGAATTTGATGATGTAGAAGTACGATACATAGGCTGGAACGGAGTTGAGGATGAAGATTGATTTTATGACTTAATTAAACCACACTGCGCCAGTTCTTGCAAGGACTTGGCGCTTTTATCTTTCTCAGCGAGGATGTATTCCATCATCGGCCACGGATCAGTTTGCCAGTTGAATTCCGAATCGTACCTTACGGCTTTAGCCGCAGCAGCACAGAAATCATTATCTACACACCACTGCATCAAGGTGTCATCTTCTAGTGTCAGGTACCCGTGGGCAAATCCACGCGGAATCAGCATCTGCTTCTGATTTTCAAAGGAGAGAAACTCACCGTAAGCATAGCCAAAAGTATCTCCCGGTCGAAGATCAACTGCCACGTTGAAGATCGAACCATGCAGACAGGACACCAGCTTCGCTTGGGCGTACTCCCCTTTCTGAAAATGCAGCCCACGCAGTGTTCCTGCTTTCTTGCTGAATCCTTGGTTTATCTGAACCACATGAAAGTCGATTAACTTGTCCACTGGCACAGAAAGCCACCCACGAAAATCTTCAAAACGCTGTGTTTCAATTATTATCGGCTTTACCATTGCTTTCTGTACTCCCTTGGACTGATTCCCTCTACTTTTCGGAACATCCGACTAAAATAGTTTGCATCTCCCATGCCGACCGCAACACCAACTTCATCCACAGTCATATCTGTGAAGCGAAGCAGCTGCTTGGCTCTGGTGATCCGCTTTGAGATCAGATAGTTGTTGACCGTCGTTCCGTAAGTCTCTTTGAAGATTTTGGACAGATAGAACTTGTTGATAAAGAAGTGTTCAGACAGATCATCCAGTGCGATTTTCTCCGTATAATGCTCGTCCAGATACTCCTTCATAGCTGCCAGTTCCAGCCGTTTCCGGCTCACTGTCACGCTCTCTGGATGCCAAGACTGCTCCATTAGGAGAGTCAATAGACTTCCCAGCTTCTCATTGATCCGCATATCTCGTATGTAATCAGATGAGGAAGCTAAGTTATAGAGATCTGTCAGGAGTGATGTAAAGGGAGTTAGATCATCCGGATGGAACACAGACCGACCGCCGCGCTCTTTGTACTTCTCATACACAGCCGGAAGAGAGGGTGCATAGAAGTGATAGCACTGGAGAGACCAAAGGTCATCCGAGGTAGAATGGCTGTAGGCTTTCCGGCAGTCGATGAACACACAGTCTCCCTGGCCTAGCTGATAAGTCTGCTCCTCATAGGAACGTTCTCCCTCGCCAGACAGAACGATAAAGCAAAGAAACGACACCAAATCCTCTCTCTGGGATATATGTGGGTGAACAGCCTGCAAAGAGCCGACCTCCTGCAGATGGAGCAAGGCTGTCCGGGCAAAGGTTGATGGGGTGTAAATGATTCGGGAGGAACTTACGGAAGAAGACTGTGGGTTAAATAGTTCTTGGTTCATCAGCTGCTCCTTTCCCGTTTTTTCTTATATCAACTTCATCAATTGATCTTCGCTTTCGCTCATTGCTCTAGAAATACATACTTCCCAGTAATTTCTACCATATATTTTTTCAAAAGATTGCGCTTTGTATCTCAATAATTGAATACGGACTTTTACCCTATTTATTCTACAGTAACACTCTTTGCAAGATTTCTCGGCTTATCCACATCCAGACCCTTGGCTACAGACACATAGTAACCCAGTAGCTGCAGCGGAATCACTGCCAAACTACCAACAAAGTGCTCGTCTACTTTCGGCACATATACCGTGAAGTTTACCTGATCTTCGATTTCATACTTGCCATAAGTAGTGAGCCCCATCAGATAAGCGCCACGGCTCTTGCACTCCAACATATTGCTGATAGTCTTTTCGTAGAGTTCGCTCTGGGTAAGCACACCGATGACCAGTGTTCCCTGCTCGATTAGACTGATGGTTCCGTGCTTCAATTCGCCCGCAGCGTATGCTTCCGAGTGGATGTAGCTGATTTCTTTCAGTTTCAAACTGCCTTCCAAGCAGACTGCATAATCAATGCCACGCCCCACGAAGAACACATCATGTGCGTTGGCATACTTTGCTGCGAACCACTGGATGCGTTCTTTATCTTCCAGAGTCTTCTGCATCTTTTCCGGCAGGGTCAACAGTTCAGAAATATAGTAGCTATACTGCTCCTCCGTGATTTTTCCTCTGAATTTTGCGAACTGAACAGCCAGACAATACATGGCCGTCAGCTGTGCGCTGTATGCCTTGGTCGTTGCAACCGAGATTTCCGGGCCAGCAAGTGTGTAAAACACCTTGTCTGCTTCACGGGCAATGCTGCTGCCCACTACATTGACGATTGCCATTGTGGTAATACCCTTTTCTTTTGCCAGACGCAGCGCTGCCAGTGTATCTGCTGTCTCACCAGACTGGCTGACAACGATCACCAGTGCCTTCTGATTGAGTGGCATCTTACGATAGCGAAACTCCGATGCAAGTTCCACGCGCACCGGAACATCCGCCATATTTTCCAGCACATACTGAGCAGCCATAGCAACATGCCATGCGGAACCGCAGGCAACAATATAAATCTGCTCAAAGTTCTTAATTTCCTCTTCGGTGATTTCCACACCGGACAGGTCGATAGCGCCGTTCTTAATCACAGAATTAAGGGTATCCTGAACAGCTTTCGGCTGCTCATGGATCTCTTTCATCATGAAATGCTCAAAGCCGCCCTTTTCAGCTGCTTCTGCGTCCCACTTGATCTCGGTGGTCTGCTTTTCGATTTCATCGCCGTTCAGGTCATAGAAATACGCCTCACCCGGCGTCAACTTTGCAAACTCAAGGTTGCCGATGTAATACACATTGCGCGTGTATTTCAGGATTGCCGGAACATCCGAAGCCACATAGGCTTCGCCATCCGCAATGCCGATAATCATCGGGCTATCCTTGCGAGCCACCCAGATCTCACCCGGATAATCACGGAACATCAGCTCAAGCGCATAGGAACCGCGCACACGAACCATCGTCTTGGCAATGGCATCGATAGGGCCAAGATTATACTTCTTATAATAGTAGTCCACCAACTTGATGACCACTTCGGTATCCGTCTGGCTGTAGAACGTATAGCCATGCTTCAACAGTTTTTCTTTCAGTTCAGTATAGTTCTCGATGATGCCTTTATGTACGCCAACGACCTCAGACTCCACTGTGCCGGAACCGGAACGGCTACAGTTACCGGAAACATGCGGATGTGCACTCGTCTGGCTCGGCTCACCGTGGGTTGCCCAACGGGTATGGCCAATACCACAAGTTCCTTTCAATGCCTTGCCGCCATCTGTTTTCTCGATCAGATTGGACAGGCGCCCCTTCGCTTTCACGACCTGTGCCAGATTTTCTCCGTCACGGACAGCCAGTCCAGCCGAGTCATATCCTCTATATTCCAGTTTTGACAGACCGTCCAGCAGGATCGGTGCTGCCTGTCGATTTCCTGTAAAACCAACGATTCCACACATAGGTTTTGCCCCTCCTATTATTCATTTTTCTATGATACTTTTCCACTTACACAAAACGACTCCGGACACTGCCAGAGTCGTCATTGACTTTATACCTTATATCCCTTTTCGCAGATCACATTGACCACTTCATCAACATACTTCTGGCAGGTATCATGGTCAGGTGCTTCCACCATCACACGAACGACCGGCTCAGTGCCGGACTCACGAACCAGAATACGGCCAGTATCGCCCAGTGCCTCAGCAACCTTAGACACGGCTTCCTGCACAGCAGGATCATTCTGTGCAGCCTTCTTATCGGTCACACGAACATTCTCCAACACCTGCGGATAGATCTTCAGCGGTGCCGCCAACTCGCTCATCGGCTTCTTCTTAGCCAGCATGACTTCCATCATCTTCAGACTGGTCAGGATGCCATCACCGGTGCTTGCATACTTGCTGAAAATGATATGGCCGCTCTGCTCACCACCGATACGGCAGCCGTTCTTTGCCATATACTCGTAAACATACTTGTCACCCACGGCAGTCTTAGCATAGCCAATGCCCTGCTCATCAAACGCTTTGTACAGACCAAAGTTAGACATAACGGTCGTAACCACAGTATTGGTCAGCAGCTTGCCACGCTCTTTCATGTAGCAGCCATAGATATACAAGATATGGTCGCCAGTGATGACATCACCCTTCTCGTCTACGCACAGGCAGCGGTCGGCGTCGCCATCGAAGGCAAAACCAACATCCAACCCCTTCTCCACAACAAACTTCTGCAGGCCCTCAATATGCGTAGAGCCAGCATTGGTGTTGATGTTCGTGCCGTTCGGCTTGTTGTTTATGACATAGGTGTCTGCTCCCAGAGCGTCAAACACGGACTTGGCGATGTTCCAAGAACTGCCGTTGGCGCAGTCTAGGCCGACCTTGACACCCCTGAAAGAATAGATGCCGAGGCTGATCAGATAGCCCATATAACGGTTACGGCCTGCCACATAATCCACAGTACAGCCAATATGCTCACGATGGGCAAAGGGCAGTTCCAGCCAATCCTTATCAAAGACATGGAGCTTTCCGTCAATGTAGTCCTCTACCAGCAGCAGGATTTCCTCGGGCATCTTCTCGCCGTAGCAGTCAATCAGCTTAATGCCATTGTCGTAGTACGGATTGTGGCTGGCGGAGATCATGATGCCGCAGTCAAAGTCATCCACACGAGCAATATAAGCCACGCTGGGCGTAGTAGTGACGTGCAGCAGGTAGGCGTCTGCGCCGGAAGCAGTCAGACCTGCAACTAGACTATATTCAAACATATAGGAGCTGCGGCGAGTGTCCTTGCCAATGACAATGCGAGCAGGATCGGTATCACCATTGCGCTCACGCAGAGCATTGTAATACCAACCCAAGAAGCGCCCGACCTTATAGGCATGATCTGCAGTCAGATCTACACCGGCTTCCCCACGGAAACCGTCTGTTCCAAAATACTTTCCCATTGTTTTCTCCTCATATTTTACAGAATCATTTCATTATATTTTAATTTTTCTATGCATCATCTCCGTTATCTTTATTGTGGACAATGCCAGCAGAATTTCGAGCACGGCACAAAATATATATGCCACCGACCCGCCAGCAAATGTTGTTTGGGGGAAGCGAACAAATAGGTATTCTCTCAGCAGAAAACCGAAGTAAGTATTAAAAAGATAGCATTCCAACGAAACTGTTCCCAATTTTTTTTAAAAGTAAGCACAAATTTTGGAAAAAAATCGACTGCATACGATGCCGCAAAGCAAAATGGAACGCTCAGCAGGGAAAAAAATATATTTTCTGTGTAGTCGTTTCCAAACCCAGCTTTGCGGAACACCACCTGTGCAACATACACTATGAATATCGCTACGACACCACTTAATGGAACGGACATATCGGTTCTAACCTTTTTGCCACAGTAGTAGCCAATCATTATAATAAATACCGTTTGATGCAGCAAATGCAGGTGACCATAAAGTTCGGGGCTTGTATAATAAAGAACAGCACCCAAAAGCAGCCAAATGCTTCCAGCGATCAATGTTGCTCTTCCTCGATTTTTTGTGTTATCGATGGTTTTTCCATACCATGGCATACACAAATAAACCGGGATCAGCATTGCCAGATACCACGGCCCATGATGATAAAGCCAGAAGGAAAGCGTTGAAACATCCATCAAAAATGCCATGATATCTCGTTTTATCAGAATGTCTAGAACAAAATTACAACTTCCCGAGATAATCAGGTAGGGAATGAATGTTCTTTTTATTCTGTTCTCCCAGAATACACTTCGGGGTGTTCCTCTGCTCAGGGAATAATAGCAGCTTATTCCAGATAAAAAGCCGAAAATCGGCACACCCAACTGCCCATATCGGAGCAGTTTACTTAGAATCGTTCCCCCCCTCAGAAGGCAGATACCCTCCAAAATGTACGAGCAACACAAAAACCGCTGCAATTCCATACAGAAAGCTTCTGTTTTGGGACAGCACTCCGCTTTTTACCATCATTTTGATTCTCCACGCTCCTTTCTAAACATTCCTGCAAACTCCATCAGGAAGCGATAGTTCAATGCCAAAGCCACTGCCGCCACGAATATCAATCCTGCGACTTCTGCCCAAATTTTTCTGGAATAGTACGATGCAATCGCAGTTGCCAGCATCACTATCAATAGCAACAGTTTTTTCCATGACATCGTAATACGGCAGTGCCGCTTGTTTACATCCCACAGACGCCAGAAACTGATTGCCATATATCCGCAAATCGAGGATATGGGTGCCGCATACATTCCAATCTGGTTTACAAGTGCAAAGTCTACCACGACATTAATCACAGCCGCAGCCATTGTCGAAAACGCCACCTGCTTTGTTTCATTTTCAACCAGATAAATTGCCGAGATCATACCGATTACTGCGTTAAAGAACACAGCAATCATATACCAGGGAATCAAGCCGTACGCCTCTGTAAAAGACTCATTGACGATGATTGTAAAAATCAATGGGATGCATACGATAATACCAATTGCAATGCTTGCAAAAAAGGTGATCATTTTATCGAACATCTCACAGACATATTCTGGTCCGCCTTCATCTTTATAATGAAGTACGACCTGCTCTGTCCACGACGTATTGAAAATCGAGAAAAATGTCGTATAAATCGTAGATATCTTCGCTGCAACTGCAATCAGTCCATTGGCTGCAATCGAAACAAATGTAGAAATGATCATGCGGTCTGAAGAATGGATCACCGTCCAGGAAAGCTCATTCGGAACAAGCGGGATCGCATAGTTCATCACCATTTTCATATCTTTTTTGTTTGCAGCCTTGATGTCAAAGTATTTCCAGATCCTTGTACACACAAAAATGTATGTGCCGCCGATCAACGGTCCAACGATCTGCGACACGAGCATTGCCGAAACACCCAAACGCATAATTGCAACAAAGAGGATATTCAGCACGATCATCACGAATGCCGAGATAAAGTTGCCTGCCGCATAGACCGTGTTGTTTCCCAAACCTCTTGCAATTCCAGCAGCAGTCTGCAAGAAAATGGATGCAAGCACATAGATCAACAAGAACCACTTATAATCGATTGTGATAAAGGGATGCACCAGCAAAAAAACAATGATATATCCAACAAATATCACTATGGTTTCCAGAATGACCGTAGAAGATATTTCTCTCAGTCTATGCTCATCATCCCGGCAGGTAACGAGAAAGCGAAATACCGCCTGACTCATTTGCAAACCAATCACGACCGCAATGAGTGACGCATATGTAGTCAACAGATCTACCAGACCATATTCTTCGGTAGTCAGCAGTGCTGTATACAGCGGCAGCAGCAAAAAGTTTACGATTTTCGTGCTGATCTGGCCGATCGCAATGATACCGGTATTTTTAAACAACGCCTTACTTGTTGACGAATTATTGATTTTTTTCATGATTTCTTTTCCTTATTTGTTACGCGGAAAAATATTTTGCTCCCTTTTTGATTATTTTCTTAAGTTTTGTCGGCACCAGTTTTCGGCACGCCAACCGTATTTCCTTCACATGGAATGTACGCATCACAAAATAGCGCTGCATTTCCTTCTTGCAGGCGCACTGAACCGAAGCATCAAATCCGTTTCCTTCCGAATATAGCTTGAGAAACTCTTTTCGGTGCACATTCGGAGCTGAAGGGCCCCGCAGTTGTTTTTCAAACCGGTATGCCTCTTCGGCAGGTCTGCGATACAGTTGGATTTTTTCTTTTTGCTGAAGGGTGTCCAGCAAAAATCGGCCTTTGGGAGTAGATGGGATAACACAAGATACCGACCTGTTCTCCTCTGTCCACGGTTCCAGTCTGCCTAACCCGCTGAAATCGGAGATCGTCAAATCTCCCACTCTTTCTGCTCTTGCATATCTGCAATGATAGCAATTTTCCCGGTAAGTCAGCATCTTATGGTATCCCACCTGATACGAATCAAGATATTCCACCGGTGCAGAATAAAAGACTCGATTTCCTCCGCGCAATGTAAAAATGAAACTGTTTGTTCCGTACTGCGGATCGCGAAAGAAAACAGTTTCTGCTTCCTCGTTTTTCTTTTCCTCGATGCTGTGGATATGTTCCTTCAGATAACGTGCCGAACAAGTTCCATGACAAATGATATCCACCAAAAACAGCTTTTCATATTCTTTCCCAAGATATGCCCGAACACCGGCAACATGGCAGGGCAATCCAATAAACAAAACTTTTTCTCCTGCGTTCAGGTATCCCGCGATCGATGCATATGTATCCCCCATTTTACTGAATACATATTTGGAATTTTGGCACGTTTCTATGTCCTTTTTATTTTGCACCTCAAAATAATGTGCCTCATGCGCTTTGTCCAATTTCACGCCGAATGCATGCATCCCATTTTTCAGAGCAAACTGATACAATTCCGCTGCAATTCCGCCGGAAGCACTTTTTCTGCACGTATCTGCATCGGTGCTCCATGCCGCATAAACTTCTTCTGCCCGCTTTTCTGGGAAGAAGTTGTTGTTCAGGTGGCACACTTTCTGGCATTTTCCGCATCGGATGCACAAAGATCCATCAATTTTCGGAAACTCTTCGCCATACTCATTTTCAGAAACCGAAATAGCATGTTTGGGACAAGCACTCAGACATGCCATACAACCGGTGCACCTATCATGTTCCGGCAAACTGATCATTTTCATCCTTTTTCTCCATCTTCGACTTATTTATTGCTCTCCCAAAACTCCGTGCAGCCAAAGCAGCATTTTACAGTCTGTAACCTCATACTACTGATCTCGCGTAAACCCTAAGCTGTCATTATTCAAGCATTCAGCATTTCCTTCAAGACCATAACCGACTCATGTCGGAAATCCTGAAGTTTTCTGTCCACACTGGCGTAATCGATCTTTTCGCACGCTCTCACATCCAGTTCATCTCCGCAACGATCCAAAACGCCCAATCTCTTTGCAAGTGAGATTACCCTCGACTTATGGGCTCTCGTATAAAAGAAAAACTGTCTATGGAAATATATCGAAAACAACATTCCATGATAAGATGCCGTAAAGACCATGGAGGCATGTTTGATCAAGCCCAGAAACTGCTCCAGTGAAGTGGGCTTTACATTTTTTGCATTTTTTGCCGGTCTGTAATAATTGATGTAATATACTTTTTTATTATTTGCCTTCGCACAAGAAATTGCATCATGCAGGCATTTATGGTCATCACTGTCGAAATAAACCAGCACATAGTCATCCTCTGGATAACTGCTGGGCGGAATTGCTCGTTCCCACTCTTCCGTCGTCAGGAGCAATGTAGGGTCGCATACCTGTTCTGCTTCTCTGCCAGAGATTTTCCGCACCCATGATACTGCTTCATCTTCCCGAACTGCAATTCTTTGAAAAGATTTTAATAATCCAGAAAGCTTTTCTTCATTCTCCCGAATGTCACAGTTTCCTACGGACGAAGAAAATGCATATTTTTTGGAATCATCTCTTACAAAATCCAGAAAATAAGTATAGTCATCCTCTGTAATATCTCTGCCCCAGACGATATCACTGCCCACAATGATTTTACTGTAATCCGGCTCTGCTTCCCCAATATTATCCGGCTCGTATGGTTTGGACAGCATCATTTTTTCTTTTCCAAACTGCTCCAGCTTTTGGGCTTTTCGTTTGATCGCCGGACCATAAAGGCACTGACGAACGATTCCCTTCGGGTCGGATAGTTTTAATTCCGGTTTTAGATTTTCTCTTTTTTCGATTGCAGGGCACCGATAGTCAATAATTTCACACGAATACCCCAAATCTCTTATTTTTTCATACAGACCATACGCCTGAAGGCTTGAGCCAAAATTGGAAGTCCGATGAAATGTTAATACACCGATTTTACGATTCATTTTTCTCCCCTTTTTCTTTATTTTATCGCGCCAGAAACGGCATATTCTTGTCTTTTTTCCAAACACTTGTGAGAATCCGCAATAAGCAAATATAAGAAATAAATAATCGGATATCCAATAAATTCTTCTGAAAATCCCATAATATTCATGACCACAAGTGTCATCAACATAAATCCCTGTAAATAATATTTTTTATGCTTCTGATTTGTTTTATAGCACATAAAAATAATCAACGAATATGCCGCCATTCCAAGGATGCCGGAACGAAGTAAAATGCCAGCAAACAAATTATGTGCACTCATATTTGTTGGCTGCCAAACTGCCAAATAAACTTTTGTGCCAAGTCCATAACCTAAAAATGGTCTGTTTATGATCTTGATAAATGCCATCTGCCATATCTGTGTCCGCCCGTTAAAGTCACCACTTTCGCCCAACACAGCAGTAACAAAATAGTTCACGAATCCAACAGACGTACCTGCAATCAACAAAACGATCAACACTGTAGAAACCCAGAATCCATTTTCGACAATAACTTCTGAGATCATTTTAGACCTTGACACAACAAACATTGCTCCGACCATCAACACCAGACAAACTGCCGCCGTTGAAATGAAGATTTGCATCAAGTAAGCGATCGTACTTCCAACTGCCAGTAAAAACCATAGTTTTGCTTTCCATTTATCTTTTTTCGGGCAAATGCTCAAATAGGTGTAATCAAACGCAAGCGCCGGAATCATGTAATACGTAATCGTCGTTTTAGAACCTATGAAGCATTTTATGACCTCATCTGTTACATAACCCAGATCCAGTCCCGGCAAGATGAATGTCATGGCATCTAGCAGCAAAAAAACAGAGAGCATTATACCCATCGTTTTGCAGATCCTGGTTGGATCCCGTTTCATAAAATACTGAAGAACCACGATTCCTGTAAATGTGCATCGAAACAGATAGGAATAGTCTGCCGTCAAACTTCCCTGATAGGAAAACGTCGTAATTCCAAGGACGACCAAAAAAAGCAAAATAATATTGCCTTCCACCTCCTGATACTGCCGATCCAAAAGATAGACTACTACACAGCAAAAGAAGGAAGCGCTTCTAATATATCCGCAGAAAGAATGTACCCACGTACCAATAAACGCCGTCGGTTCCAAAATCGCAAACAGCACAACTGCCGCAAAAAACAAGTATATTGTTTTCTTTTTTACCACTTTTTCACTTCCTCTCATTATTTCATTTTTACAAACCACTTATTTTTTTAATAAATATTGTTTCAAATAGACTTTTTTGTCTGCCTGATAGGCATCTTTATCATAAGGCTCCATTTCATGCAGACTTTTCAGCGCATATTCTTCTGTTGTCATTATTACTTTTGCCGGTACTCCGCATGCTACCATTCCATCGGGAACATCCTTTGTAACCACACTGCCTGCACCGATCACACACCGTTCCCCGATATGAACTCCTGGCATAATAATTGATTTGCATCCTATAAATGTGCGATTTCCTACTTCAATTCTTCCGTATTTTATTACATCTCTATATTCTTTCCTGTCACGGAATGCCCATGTTCCTCCATCATGGTTCACAAACGTAACATCAAACGAAATACGAACGTCATCTCCTAGCTTGATTAGATAGGGTTCCGAGCCAAAGTTTACCCCCCCCCCCATCACACTGACACGCTCACCTTCTACCATACCAGCTTTCAGAGCTTCTTTATGCGAATCCGTAAAGATTTTTTTGATTTTATTCAGCATTTTTATACTTCCTTTCAAAGTCAGACAACCCAATTCCCTGATATTTATTTTCAGCGATCATCTGAAAATACCTCTCCAAAATCGAGTAAAGCAGTTCTATTTCCTCTTCATCTCGGAAATAAGGACTACCTCCTGCCATAAGCTCTGAAGAATGTACCATAAATTCCAGGTATTCTACCCCATCCTTTTCCACAGCTCTGGTAAGTCTCAACAGATCCTTCATCGATTTTGTAAATGGCCTCAGCCATATTTCTTGCCCTAAAAGTACTGTCTTGACCTTATGTTTTAACGAGCCGCCTGTCATGCATCGAATATGCCGTGTCGTCATCGGCACTTCCAGCAGCCCCTCAACAGGATAATATGGCTTAAGCGGATATTTTCGATAATCATTCCCGCAATTTTTCATACATCCCGGAATTTTTGAAAGATCCAACTGTGGTGTAACAGAGCAATCCACCTTGATTCCTACCTGTTTCAAGATATTAAAATATGCATCATTTGTTGCCCACCGTCCTGAACGATTGGATGTAATATTCATCTCAAAGCGTTCTTGCAGAAGTTTCATCAGTTCCTGCACCTTTTTTGCCGCAACTTCTTCTGGATACTCTGTAATGTACGGATTCCCGCCGTATCTATTTTCCAGCGCAAATTCAGGCGGAGAATTCCATGCATGAATATGCATTCCAATTTCGCATTTTCCTTCTCTCGCTTTTGCAGCTCCATAAGTGACCCACCTATCATCACAGGCCATTTCATAGTTTGTCAGATAGGTTGGAATCAGCCCATATTTTTCGCAGAGGTTTTGAAATCGAGGAATACTCTTTGCATTCTCCGTTGTTATATCATCACCTGGATGCCACGTCCAAAGATTATCGCCTTCCGTATCAACTGTTATGATAAAATGCTTCATTTTTTCACGCTTTCACTTTTTCCAGAGCATCATGTATTTTTCAATTTCCGACTCATTGCCATATTCATGGGATGCCAGTTCTCTCTGAATCCTGTTGTATAGTTCTGGTTCCTGTACATACCGCATAATACACTGCGCCACTGACTGCGGATCAAAATCTGCAATCAATCCATTTTTTTCGTTGCTTACTGCGTCTGCCACTGTCATGTAGTTTGTTACTACGACTGGGCAGTGCAGAATTTTTGCCTCATCAAGTACCAGCGATTTTCCCTCATTATCCGATGTCTGAACAAAAATATCTGCATTTTTTATGTATGGATACGGATTGCTCTTTACTCCCACAAATACAAACTCTTTCAACAAGTCAAGCTTTTCAACGAGCGCCTGTAATTTTTCTTTTTCTTCGCCTTCTCCCACCAGGAACCATCTAAACTCAATTCCGTGATCTTTCAAAATTTTGGCAGCTTCAATTGCCCGATCAAATCTTTTCACTGGATTCATCCGTCCGATTGAAACCAGCTTTACCATATCTTTCGGGATATCTTTATACTCCGCAGGATACTCTTTTTCTGCCATGCTACAAATCAAACTCGGTGAAAAAATATTGTCGATTGATACTACTTTTTCTTTAAATTCCGGAAACACTTTCAGAATGCTGCTCACGCATCTGGGCGAAACCGTTATAATACCATTAGCCGCTGAAAAATATGCTCTGTCAAAATCCTGATTTGCCATCAGCTCTTCATACTCATGGTGGACATAAAGGTATTTTTTATCCGCATTACACTTATCAATCACAAAATAGTTGGTAGCACCGTGCATATAGGAGATTGCGACATCATAATGCTTTTTTAACTTTGGAATATAAGGGATCCAATGCTTCCACATCCGTTGGATATCATCTAGTTCAGATTCATTCTTCTCTAGCGCATTCGCCACATAGTGGTTGATTTTCCCCGCAAGACCTCGTCCTGTTACATTTTTCCAGAACATTTCCGATGTGATAGAATAACTCATGCAAAAGCATTCTTTCGGTTCGAAGATCCAATGAACATTCTCCGGAACCTGAGGCAGAAACAGTCCTTCCGGTCTGAAAACTAGCAAATCCACATTGACATCTTTTGCATGTGTTTTTTGAAGGGTCGCCAAAAAGGACACCAGGCTCTTTTCTGCTCCACCGCCGCTCAGGCCTGACATTACAACCAATAATTCCATATTTTCAACATTCTCTCCCTCTCCGATTCTTCAAGAAAAAAGCACTTCGCACCACTGTTCTGCAATCACACACGCATCCAATTGTTCTTTCAGTTTTTTCGCCTTCTCCGAAACAGCTACACATGTATCTATTTCCGTTATCTTCTTCATCTTCTGAACAAGTGTCTTTTCATCTCCGACAGGCACCAAAAAACCATTTTTGCCGTCTTCAATAATCATCCGTGCGCCACCAATGGGACAATCTGTACAAATCGAGGGTATTCCCATGGCAATTGCCTCGATCATCGAATTAGACAGTCCTTCATAGTCCGATGTAAGCATAAACGCACGATAATTTTTCGCTTCTTCCAGAATATTTTTCTTGAAAGCTTCAATAAAAACGCATTTCTGTAAATCAAGTTCTTCGATCAATTTCAGAAGATTTGCCTTTTCCTCGCCTTTTCCAAAAATATGATAGGTATACTCTGGATTTTCATCATGGAACGCTTTGAAGGCTCTAATTGCCATCCGAAGGTTCTTCTGAGGCTGTAACCGACAAAATGTAATGATCTTTTTCTCTGTATTTTGTACATTATAATCCGGGAAATTGCTTTGCAAAGGGTTCAAGATAACGCGGCCTTTTTTTTGAATCGCCTTTGAATAAAAATCCAACGCATCTTTTGTTTGAAAAACAATACCATCCGCCATCCTAAAAGCAATCCTTGTGGCAAATTGAAGCATTTTATTTCCATCTTCCAAACGCTGTGGGTCATTTCGCAAAGAAACTACAATTCGGTTTTTCAAAAAAACACTCGCTGCCGCAAGGTATACATTCTGATACGGCAAAAAAGAAACAAAGACTGCATCCGGATTCTCTTTCATTATGCTCCGAATGTCCATAATCTGCGCGATTGGATTTTTCTTTCGTCCGCACCGCGAAACTTCCAGCTTGACCTGCGGATTAATTGGATATTCCACAAGATTTTGCTTTACAAGATACAGCGTCGTATCGATTCCCATATCGGCAAACTGACCGGCCAAAACACTCACCACTCTTTCTGCACCGCCACCTGCCATATTGGGCATAATAAAACAGACTTTTCTGCCTGACGCGTTAGCATCCGTCTGCATTGGTTCAGTATGCTCCATTTGTTTCACTATGATTTTCCTTTCTTTCGTATACTTTTGTAAGTAACCGCAGATGTGCTTCTAAGGAGTATCCGTTTTGAACGATGTTGTACGAAGCCCTCTCTGCCGATTCTCTTTTTTCCTTGTTTAAAAGAAGTTCTATGATTTCTTGTGAAAATTGTTCAATATTTCCTGGATCACAGCAGGCACCATTTTCTCCTTGATGAACGATTTTGGGTATTCCTCCGACATTAGTGCTCACGATTGGCAAACCATATCCCATTGCGTCCAGTACCGACATGGGCATTCCTTCATTGTATGAAGGTAGAAAAAAGACATCCGCCATTCTAAGCAACCCATCTTTTTCTTCTCCACGAACCCATCCCGGAAAAACAGTATTCTTTTCAACTTTTTTATCCTGAATAAGCTGCTTTATCGCTTTTTCATCGATATCTGAACCAGCTCCAGCCAAGATAAACTTCACATCCGGAATACATTGCTTTACGTTTTCAATTACATCCGGTATATCATAGCAGCCTTTCCGTTTTCCTAATTCTCCCAGAAAAAGAACGGTGTTATTGCATTTTCTTTTCAGGCGCTCTTCAAAAGCATCTTCATGGAGCATACTATAGTTTTCAATAATCACTATTTTTTCAGTCGAAACAATCCGACTTAATCTTTCTTTCCATTCTTCAGATAAAGCAATCAGCACAGAACATTTGTTGTATACCTTTTTTATTCTTTGTTTTTTGCCCTCCGATGCGTTCACAAAAAACTCATCGAAATCTGCTCCGTGAATGTGGTTGATAATTGGAATTTTTGCTATTGATGCCATATAAATAAACGGCATCTTCCGATAAAATGACGGGCCAAAGGAAGAGTGGATATGTACAATATCTGGCCTATGAAATAACAAAACATGCGCGAACTGAAAATATCCACAAATTCCTTTCAGAAGCTTGTCAAGTTTGCTTCCATCTTTATAGGATTCTACATAGGTAATTTCATAATCCTTTTCCAGCCGTGATCCGCGGTATCCATTCACAACGGCCGCGATACCGCCTTTGACCATTGGATTTGGAATAATCATACATATCCTTTTTTTCATTATCTGATCGATCCTTTTTTCTTTTTTCCTTTGCCCACAAATCTCCAGGATAGCCATGCCGACAAAAACGATGCCATAATAAATACGATCAATCCCACTATCCATGGTAATTTCTCTATCAAGCCAAAATGAACCATTATATTGAGAACGATCCAGTGATACAGAAAGAGTTCATAACTTATATCACAAGGTAATCTGATTTCTGGAAGATAGTACCCCCCCCCCCATAACAAGAAACGGAAGGATACTTCCAGTTGCTATATTTGCATAATATCCCGGTATATTTACTGGCACCAGATAAAAAATAACATATAGAAGAAGCATCATCGGCACATACTTTGTTAAAACAAAAACGAGGCATTCTCGCTTGACATAACAAAAAACACCAATAAAGAACCAAAGTGCGTATGTCAGAAAGAAGCGTTCCACACCTTTGGATACCACACCACCAACCATATTTGATAAAAAATCAGCAGAGATGTTGCAAACCGCTAAAGCAGTCAATAATACGATCCACTTTTTCGTACTTAATTTTTTAATTTTCTTATATGTAAATCCAAGTACGAAATAAAGCTGCACTTCCGTAAATATCGTCCATAGTGCACCATTAATACTTCCTGTTGCAAAATCATTTAAGCAAGCAGGCGTATTGGCAATACCAAAAATTTGTGTAAAAAGCCAAGCTATGATACTTTTATCCAGAAAATACGGTACCAACAGACACACTACGATTAAGTTTACTATCGTGCATATCCAAAGTTCCGGGTACATACGCAGGATTCTCTTAACAAAGAACTCTTTTCTGTTTTTCGACCTTTCATAAGAAGCTGCAATAAGATACCCGCTCATCGAAAACAGAACTACAACGCCAGGAAAAAATGTAACGATTCTGGTAATTGCAACCACTGCTATGGAATCGGTTTGTGCATATCGCGAGAGCATCCACATAAAGTGACCAATCATTACACTTATCGCCGCCCAGTACCGGATTAAATCAAATGCATTCGCCTCGAACCGGAAAGCTTTGCTTTTTCCTTCGGTATCCATCATTTTCCCCTTATTATTGCATTCCAAATGAATTTTGTATTTGTATGCCAGTATCTGCTGAACAGTCGCTTTGGATCTTGCAACAGTCTATACAGCCATTCCAAGTTGCTTTTCTGCATCCACTCCGGCGCTCTCTCTATATTTCCGACATGGTAATCAAAACCAGCACCAACGCCAATCATTAAGCCATTTACTCTCCCTTGGTGAGCCGCCATCCATTTTTCCTGTTTTGGTGCACCAAGACCGACCCAAATAAAATCAGGGTTAGTTCCGTTGATTCGTTCCACGATTGCTTTATCTTCCTCTACCGTCATTGGTCTAAACGGAGGACTATACATTCCACAAATCTGAATTCCCGGGTATGCTTCGGTCAAAACTTTGTAGAGCTTTTCTAGCGTCTCATCTGTCGAGCCATAAAAGTAGTGTCGATACCCTTTTTCAGCAGAGATTTTGAAAATCTCTCCCATAAGGCTTGGGCCGGTAGTACGCTTCATATTTTCGAAGCCGCGCTGTTGTCCAACCGAAGAAAGCGGACCACCATCCGGAATCGCCATGATCCCGCCATTTTGAACTTTGCAGTACTCTTCGTCCTCATACGCCGTTACCGTGGTATGTACATTTGAGACGCAAATATAGTCACCCGCCAAATCTTTGATATTCCCGCTCAAATAATGCAGCAGCCACTCCATGTCTATAGCTGCGATATCCACGCCCATAATATTGCAAGTCGGGATATCGGATTTCTGAACCGTGCGTTGGAAGTTCTGATTATATGCCGCTGTATTCATCTTCCGCACCCTCTCTGGTTGCTGTTTTCTTCACTCTTTGCTTCATAAAGTCCTTAGTCTCTTCCAAACAGATCTCTCGTATAAACCTTTTCCTTCACATCATCCAAGCACTTATCGTATCTATTTGCGATGATGGCCTGGCTGCGCTTCTTGAACTCGTCCAAATCATTAACCACTACTGATCCGAAGAACTTTTCGCCATCTTTCAGGGTGGGCTCATAAATGATGACCGTTGCACCTTTGGCCTTAATGCGCTTCATAACACCCTGAATGGAACTCTGACGGAAATTATCACTGTTACTCTTCATAGTCAGTCGGTAAACGCCGACAACAACTTCTTTTTCTTTGCTCTCATCCCAGCTATCATTTGCTTCATAAGCACCAGCAATTTCAAGCACCCGATCCGCAATAAAATCTTTACGAGTGCGGTTGCTCTCAACGATTGCTTCGATCAAATTTTCCGGTACATCGGCATAATTTGCGAGAAGCTGTTTTGTGTCCTTGGGCAGGCAGTACCCGCCGTAACCGAAGCTGGGATTGTTGTAATGAGTACCGATACGCGGATCAAGGCAGACGCCGTTGATAATCTGCTGAGTATTCAGCCCCTTCATCTCTGCATAGGTATCCAGTTCATTGAAGTAGCTAACACGCAGAGCCAAATAAGTATTAGCAAACAACTTAACCGCTTCTGCTTCGGTAAAGCCCATGAACAGAGTGTCAATGTTTTCCTTGATTGCACCTTCCTGAAGCAATTCAGCAAAAGTATGTGCAGCTTTTACCAGACGAGCGTTTTCTACATCCGTACCAACGATGATACGGGAAGGGTAAAGGTTATCATACAGAGCCTTGCTCTCACGCAGAAATTCCGGGCTGAAGATAATATTGTCGCAGTGATATTTTTCGCGGACACTTGCTGTAAAGCCAACAGGAATCGTGGACTTTATCACCATAATTGCTTCCGGGTTATACTCAATTACCAGTTTGATAACCGCTTCAACTGCAGAGGTATCAAAGAAATTTTTCTTGCTGTCATAGTTGGTAGGAGCTGCAATGACAACAAAATCAGCATCAGAATACGCTTCCTTGGCATTCAGAGTTGCAGTCAGATCCAGCTCCTTTTCTGCCAGATACTTCTCAATGTACTCGTCCCGAATCGGAGATTTCTTGTTATTGATCATCTCCACCTTCTCAGGAACGATATCCAAAGCCGTTACCTGATGGTGCTGTGCCAGCAACACTGCCAGCGAAAGTCCAACATATCCCGTACCGGCCACGGCAATTTTCAAATCTTTAAACTCCTTCATTATTACTTTCTCCCTTGTATACTTATCTTGAGAACACACTCTTTACATACTCGTAGCTGTTAATATCGCCAATGTCATACCGTTTGCCCGGCATAACGTAAGCGTGCATCGGGGTCTGCTTGCTCAGCCATGCGGCAAAGCTACCTGGTGCGTCATAACCGCAACCATTGTCCAGTGCTTCCTGAATCCGCTTTACATCACAGGCACGATAGCAGTAGAACGGCGGCACAGCCAGATTTCCTTTCGGCTTTTTCGGCTTCTCCTCATAGCTGGTAATCAGGTCATTGCCATCCAACGTAATGATTGCCGTTTTCTGCTGCTTTTTCAGTTCGTTTTCCTCATGGCACATCACACAGGAGGTATTCTTTTCCTTTGCGAACTCCACAAACTTGGAAAGACTGAAATCCAGCACATTGTCGCCAGCCATAACCAGCAAATCATCAGCTAAATTCAGCTTTTCTACCGCCAGCTGAATATCTTTGACTGCTCCCAGACGAGTTTCATTGGTGCTTGTACCATCGTCGAGCACAATAATCTCATAAGGCCGCGTCTTTTGCTTATTACTTTTCCAATCCTCAAAATGCTGTGCGAACTTGTGGTTGGAAATCACCACAAATTCGTCAATTTCGGTGGTATCCACTAAATCATCCACCAGCCAATCAAGGATGGACTTTTCTCCCACTTTCAGGAGCGGCTTCGGGAAATTCTCCGTCAGCGGATAAAGCCGTGTAGCATAGCCCGCTGCCAAAATCAAACATTTCATCTATGTACTCTCCTTACAGTTCCACGCCATCGGCACTCTCACACAAATGGAAACTATACATTCCATCCAGTGCCGGGAACGCTTTCAGATACTCTGCTGTGACCCTTGCTTCAATATCTTCGGCCTTGTCTGGGTCAATCAGTGCCATGCAGCAGCCTTTGAATCCCGCACCGGAGAAGCGGCCACCGTAGATACCATCAGTGTCAGCCATAATTTCATACAGTTTTTTCAATTCATCGCAGCCACACTCGTAATTATAAATGGAAGATTTGCCACTCTCGAAAACCAGCTGACCGTAGCCTTCCAAATTACCTTTACGCCACAGTTCTGCACCCTTTTCGGCACGAGCAAACTCGCTGTAATAGTGTTCTGCGCGTCTACGCCACAATTCTGGCAGACGGTCTTTATAGGCTTCAAACACCTCATACGGCACATCGCGCAGCCGGGTATTTGCAAAGGTGTCATAGTCCATCCCTGCATAGCCCATTAGTGCATAGGCCGCTGCCTTGCACTCATCCTGCCGCAGATTGTACTTAGAGTTTTTCAAAGAGCGCTCCAAGCCGGAGAAGAAGATTGCCACCTTATAAGGCTTCATTTTCTCACTGGTGGGGATCAGTTCATAGCTATCGTCTTTCGTGTCAAGGTACAGCAGGTGATTTTTCTTGGAAAGCACTTCGCAGCTCTGATCGAGCTTGCCACAAGAAACACCTACATACTGATTTTCCGCCGCTTTTGCTGTGAGGATCATCTCCATTGGTTCCAGATGGATGCCATTCACTTTGCACAGTGCCGACAGGAAGCAAATAATGACCGACGCAGATGAGGACAAACCTCCAATCGGCAAGCTGCCTTCGATAATACCGGACAGACCAACTTTCAAGCGGTACTTCTCTCCCAGCATCTTTACTGCACCACGTAGATGATCGGCCCAGTCACCCTGCTTTTCTTCAGGCACATTTCCTACAAAGAACTGGGCGCGCTTCGGAAAGTTCAGTGACTGCAGCTCTACCACACCATTCTGTTTCGGGTGATAGGCCATGTGGATACCCTTGTCGATTGCCAGACCATTGATTTTGCCATACTGGTGGTCGATGTGAGCACCTAGCGGACTAATACGGTACGGACAGAATGCGATGCCAAATGGTTCCTGATGATATAATTCCCTATAAACCTCAACACACTTCATTTGTCTTTTTCCTTATTTATAAAACTCAGCGTACCACTCAGCGAACTTCCGCAGACCAGTTCTCAAATCAGTACTCGGCTTGTATCCGAAGTCACGCTCCAGTGCGCTAGTATCTGCATAGGTCACAGGCACATCACCCGGCTGCATCGGAACCAACTCTTTATGAGCCTCGAAGTCATAATCTTCCGGCAGAACTTTCGCTCTTACTAACTCCTCGCTCAGAATCTGTACGAAGTCCAGCAGGTTCTCCGGATTCTGATTGCCGATGTTGTAAACTGCATACGGCGGAATCGGCAGACCATCCTCACCATTCTTCTTATCCGGTGCTTTCTTCATCACACGAACAACGCCCTCGACAATATCGTCCACATAAGTAAAGTCACGCTTGCAGTTACCATAGTTGAAAATCTTGATGGTTTCGCCCTTCACCAGCTTGTTAGTGAAGCCAAAGTAGGCCATGTCAGGACGGCCAGCAGGGCCATACACGGTGAAGAATCTCAGACCAGTGGAAGGAATGTTGTAAAGCTTGGAGTAAGCATGAGCCATCAGCTCATTGGACTTCTTGGTTGCTGCATAGAGGGAAACCGGGTTATCCACCTTATCATCTGTGCTGTACGGAACCTTTTTGTTTGAACCATAAACACTGGAAGAAGAAGCATATACCAGATGCTCCACTCCTGTCTGTCCGTCATCATAAGAATGACGGCAGGCTTCAAGGATATTAAAAAAGCCGACCAAGTTGGATTCCACATAGGCATCCGGGTTGGTGATGGAGTAACGCACACCAGCCTGTGCCGCAAGGTTCACCACTACAGCCGGTTTATACTTTTCAAACAGATCTGTAATTAATGCCTTATCAGCGATGTTGCCTTTTACAAAAGTAAATGTGGAATACTTGGCCAGCTCATTGAGACGGAACTCCTTCAGAGTTACATCGTAGTAGGCATTCATATTATCAATACCAATCACTGTAGCCGAAGGAACTTCCTCATATATTCTTTTCACCAGATTTGAGCCAATAAAGCCCGCAGCACCAGTGACTAAAATCGTCTTATTTTCTAAATTTACTGTACTCATTTGTATTCCTCCGTTTTTTGTTCATTTCCCAATCTATGTACACATCCTTTTGGATGTTGCTTTTTATTAATTGTGTCTTATTTCGACCACCACTGAATCTTTTATGTAGACCTGTCACGGGCCACACTCTCATTTTTCCTCAACTGAAACTTTATGGTAGACACCTTCATACCAACTCACCAACAAAGTGTTAGGTCTTATTGTCATAACTCGAAGTCGCACTTCTCTATTTTTCAAAGTGTAGACCCTTATACGCCACCGTAGACCATCATGCCGCCACTGAAAGTTTGAGGTAGACATTACTCCCCACGTCCCAGCAAACACACCTTAAATGTTTTAAAAATGATCTTCCAATCCACCCAGAAGCTGCGCTCCTTGACATACTTCACGTCCAGATCCATCCACTCCTCAAAGGAGAGGTCATTCCGGTGCGGAGCAATCTGCCAATAGCAGCTCAAGCCGGGGGTCACATATAGGCGCTGCTTTTCGTAGTCGCCGTACTGTTCCACCTCACGGGGCAGCGCCGGGCGGGGGCCAACAATACTCATATCGCCCTTCAGGATGTTCCACAGCTGGGGAAGCTCATCGATGCTGGTCTTGCGGATGAACTTGCCCACGCGGGTAATGCGGGGGTCGTCCTTGATCTTGAACACAGGGCCGTCCATCTCGTTCTGATCCAGCAGGTCGTCCAGTTTTTCCTCTGCGTTGGGGCACATGGAGCGGAACTTATAGAACTTGAAGGGCTTTCCGTTGCGGCCGATGCGCTCCTGACTGAAGACAGGTCCTGCGGACGGGTCATCCACCACAATTGCAATGGCCGTAGCCAGCATGACAGGCGACAGCACCACCAGTGCCAGCGACGACAAGATCACATCCTGCGTCCGACGCCCAATCCAATACAGACGATGTTTGCGCAGATTCTCTTTTCGGTCGATTTCAACTTTCTTATCAATTCCGGTCGGATTCATAACCATTTTTCTCCTCACATACTTATAAATTTCTCAGTTCAACCTGCTTTTGCCGCAACTATTTCGGTTTGTACTGCCTGCTCAGACAGATGTTTTGGATCGTTTTTCTCCCACCGCATTCCGATCTCGTCGAGCTTATCAATGCGCTCCTCTGTCAGAACAGCACCGCTTTTTTCTGGATTCTGGCGGGTGTACCGCTGCCGCTTGATCCATTTTCCGAGGGCGTATCCGCCCGGTGAAACGTAATTGATTGGAACCTTCAAATCTCCATAGGCTTCAAAATAACGCTTGGCCTCCTGATAGCCTTCGTTCCATTGGCGGTCATTGCGGTTGCCCCAGTACATCCCGATGCGGTTGAGCCGCTCGACCTGTTCGTCCGACAGCTTTCCTTTCGGGTACGACCACTGCTGACTGGCAAGCCATAATCCAAGCCGTTCACCAGCCGCTGTCACATAGGAACGTGGGATATTCAAGTTGCCGTTTTCTTCGTAATAGGCCGCAGCCAGCGCATACGCCTTTTCCCACTTGGCATCAAAAACGCTCCACACCATGCCGATCTCATCAAGCTGTGCAATGCGTTCTTCCTTCAAGCGGCCATTCAGCTTCTGCTGCCGGGTCTTAAGGATCCACTGCCCCAAGGGATAGCCGTCCGGATCCACATATTTTCCGGCCACCATCAGGTTTCCGTAGGTGTCATGGTATTTCTTTGCAACCTCAAAGCCGTGTTGCCACGCGATTTCTTTCCGGTTGCCCCAGACCATTCCGATGCTGTCCAGCCGCGCGATCTGCTGCTCGGTCAGATTTCCTTGGATCTGTCCCTCGCGCACCCGGCGCTGGGTGACCAGCCACACCCCAAGGCTCAGACCTCCGGGCGTGGTATACAGTTTCGGGACGTTCAGGTCGCCGTGCTCTGCGTAGTAGATGCTCGCCTCGGAGAAATAGTGCTCCCAACTAGAAGAAAGGCTCGCCTGCAGCTGTTCGAACAGCACCCGGCAGTCATGCACTTGCTCGATGACCTCGAACCGCTCGGTCACGATCTTATCACCCTCACCGTTGGCATAGAGCCGATGAACGGCCTCCTGCATCTCGCTTTGCAGGCCGGAAATACTCGTCAGACCCTCAAAATTGTTGACCACGTCGAGGATCAGCGGAGCTGCGGTGTCTCCGGCGGTCAGGGCGCGTCCGATCTGCTGCTTATAGATAATAGGGGAGATGGTAGGCCGGAACAGGATGACCCCGGAAATGCCCTCCACATGGACACCCTCGTTGAGCATATCGATGCAGAACAGCAGCTTCAGCCGGTCACTGGTGTCCGTCTTAAAGTCCGCAAAGGCCTTGTCGGTGTTCGGGTCATCCGAATAGGCTTCGTACACCATCACGTCCGGGTTGACCCCCGCGAACCACTCCGGCACATGGGACACCATCTCATCCATGTGCTCCTTGTTGGCGCAGAACACGATGTATTTGCCGCTCTTGTTCGTGATATGATGGGCAAAGACCCTGTCCAGACCGTCCGCCTGTTCCAGTGCCCGGCGCAGTGCGTCCAGATATTTCTGATTCGCGTCCTGAATGCCCGGTGTCCGCAGGTTATCCACCCTCGCCTGATACTTTGCAAGGGCTTTCTGGTACTGATAAACGGTGGTCACATATTTCGGAGTAGGCAAAATACCCCTGACGACTGCTTCGCCAAGGGTCATGTCGCTCGCAACACGGCTGTCAAAAAGTTCTTCTGCCATGTCGCGGTTATTATCCAGATACCGAATGTTTGTCGCTGTCAGCCCCAGCAATTTTGCGTCCGGGCATAACTTTAATAAAGCCACCGTACTCTCGCCCCAGCATTCCGCACCGGCACGGTGGAATTCATCGAGTATAATATAGGCAGGCTTCTGCGCCGCGATTTCGTCCAGCTGTGCCTGCGTACAGCACATCAGTTTGGCGTAGGTATAAAAATGAACATTTGCCAACGGAAAATCCGGGTCGTTCCTTTTCAGACTTTCCAGCTGGGTCTTGAAGATATATTCACTGGGTGAAAGCCAGATCACGACCTTGTCCGGGTTGTCCTCGATCAGTTTAAATGCGATGTAGCTCTTTCCGGTGCCGGTCGGGTGAACAATAGCAGCCTTGCCAAACTGCTCCATCATCTGAACCGCCGATTTGTACGCTTTTTCGTTGTGCTCAAACAGCCGCAATGCCACCCTGTTCACCCCTTTCCGCAATAAAGGGGTATCCTTCACATGGAAAATGGAGGATACCAATTTTAAATAATATTGTCTGCATTCTCCTATTATTTTATCATGGTTATATCTGGAATTCAATAGAAAGCCATACAAATGATCCCACCCAGCCTTAGAAAAAACTTCGCAGAAGCCGAAACTTTTTGCAAATTGCTCAGTTCTTCATGAAAAATCCAGTTGAGGACGAAGGCAGACAAAATAAGTGGTCAGGTGGGTGTCCAAGCTGCAGGAGGAAACAGAAATGGCACGACGGGGCGAAAACATACATAAACGCAAGGATGGCCGGTAGGAAGGCCGATACATCAAGGCACGCACGCCGGAAGGAAATATCCAGTGGGGCTATATTTATGGTACGGCCTATGCGGAGGTCAAACGGGTGCTGATCCAGAAAAAAGCGGAGGCAGGTTTCTACAACCTGAAAAGGACCGACCTGACCTTTGAAGCGCTGGCTGAGGTGTGGCTGCACTCCTTGCGGAACAGTATAAAGGAATCCACCTATGCGCATTATTTGTACACACTGCACAAGTATCTTCTTCCAGTTTTGAGCGAAGTGCCCGTTGCATCCCTTGAGGAAAGCTTTCTGGAACAGGCCATGCAGCAGATCATCGCGCCCGCAGATGCCGCACACAAACCGCTGGGAAGTTCCTCTGCCCGGGAATGCCTCTCAATGCTACGTCGCATCTGTAAATATGCCGCACATTTGCGCCTGATCCGCCCGATGGAGCTGGAAGTAGCGCTGCCAAAAGCCATCGACAAAATTTCTGCGCTTCTCTCCCCAGCGGAGCAGCAGCGGCTTTATCAATATGTACAGGAGAACCCCACGCCCCGCAAAATCGGCTTACTGCTAGGGCTGGAATTAGGACTCCGCATTGGTGAAATCTGCGGCCTACAATGGGGTGATTTTGACCTGAAACACGGTACACTGATAATCAACCGGACGGTCTGTCGAATTTCCTGCGGAAACGGGCACACAAAGGTAGTCATCCAAACACCTAAAACCCGCACTTCCCGCCGGGAAATTCCAATCCCGAAACAGCTGCTTATTATGCTGAAAAAGCTACGTGGAAACGCCAGCAATGCCACATGGTTTCTGTCCAGCAATGAGTCTAAGCCCACTGAACCCCGCTGCTACCGAAAAAGCATCAAGGCATATCTGAAGCAGGCAACTGTCCGGCAGGTACGTCCGCACGCGCTGCGCCATACCTTTGCGACCACCTGCCTGCAAGCGGGGTGCGATGTAAAGACCCTTAGTGAACTGCTCGGACACGCCAATGCCAACATCACCTTGCAGCGCTATGTGCATTCTGACCTGACCCGAAAGCGCCGGGAGCTGAACCGGATATTCTCCCATCAGGTGTCTATGAGGGGTGTGAAAGCGCCGAATATGATGGAATAACGCTCGATTTTTGCTGCGGTCTTTCATTTTCCATGTGAAGGATACTTTTTACCCTATCCATAACTGCATTCGCCTATCATTACGCAACCGCGTATCTCTTATAGCATAAAACATTCTTATAATATACGCAATTGCGTATACCAACCTGTGCAAACTTCTGTACTATCATGTTGAGGTGAACTTCATCATGACTGTAAAAGATGCCGTTGCCAAACGCTTTAAACAGCTCTGCGACCAGCGTGGAATTCGTCCCAATGAGTTAGCGACCCGCGCCGGTGTAACACCATCTACGGTATATAGTATGCTCGATCCATCCCGTCAGCGTGTGTCCATCGCCACCATCAAAAAACTCTGTGATGGCCTTGATATCACGCTTGGTCAGTTCTTTTCCTGTGCACTATTCGATGAGCTGGAGCAGGAAATTCAATAGCTCACCGAGCGATTTGGTCGAGATTCCTTACAATGTGCACTCTCCTTTTAACGTGATTTTAGAATTTTATATCCACCGTCAGCCTGATCTGTGCTCTTTTGCATGGGTCAGGTTATTTTTTTTTTGCGCTAAAAAAGCCTCTGTCAATCACATTTCTGTGAAAGACAGAGGCCTTCTGCAACTAGGTTTCAATTGGGTCTGGGGAGATGGAATAACACACTCATTCTACCGGGTCAGTGTCCCCTTCCAGATTTTTAACTACGAATCGACCCTTTTGCCAAGTGCCGACACTCACAATTAAACAAAAATCCATCTCTTGCTTCTCTCAACAACATAACAAAAACACCCTTCCTCTCACGGAAACCCGTAAAAGGAAGGGTGTTGAACTCAATATCCTGTTGTCGTACCAATCACAGCATGTTCGTACCAGCCGTCATTCAGCACGCCACCTCAAGCACTTCTGAGCGTAGAGCTGTGATTAGCAGTTCTCAGCGAAGTACTTAATGGTACGGACCA
>OHPI01000450.1_pt1 | contig 29206 bp, 19 predicted proteins | sample 1577651 | NCBI WGS metagenome assembly OHPI01 (sample SAMEA3879578, study PRJEB24766) | human gut metagenome | biome: human-associated habitat; feature: feces | place: USA | collected 1985/1987
ATCTCGCCAGTGCCGGCACTCACGATATCGATGGGTCCCCACCAAGTGTAGCCGAAGATATCACAGCCGTCAGCCACAGCCTGCTGCAAAGCTTCGATGTGCTTTTTGAGGTACTCCATGCGGGCAGTATCGTGGATGCGGCCATCCGGGTCAATGGTGTCTGCCGTTCCAAGGCCGTTTTCAGCAATGAACATGGGCTTCTGGTAGCGGTCATACAGTTCGTTGCAGACGAATCGAAGACCCACCGGGTCGATAGGCCAGCCCCACTTGGATTTTTCCAGATAGGGATTGTCCGCACCTACGTGACCGCCCGTATTGGAGCGGATCTTCATGCCGGCAATGTGGGTAGAGGTCATGTAGTAACTGAAAGCCAGATAGTCGTTGGTGTTCTGTGCAATCAGCTCAGAATCGCCCGGCTCCATCTGCACCTGTACGCCCAGCTCTTCCCACTTGCGATCGATGTAAGAGGGGTAACGGCCGCGCAGCATCACATCCGAGAAGAACAGCGAACGCTGACGAAGCTGATAGGTTTCCATCACATCCTCCGGGCGGCAGGTGTTGGGATATGCCGTGCTCAAAGACAGCATGCAGCCGATCTTTGCACCCGGTATCATCTCATGGCAGGATTTGACAGCCAGTGCATTGGCCACAAACATATTGTGTGCAGCCTGATACTGCCGCTGCGGTGCATTGTCATCATCTGCCACCACCATGCCGGCTGCCAGATAAGGCAGCTTGAGGGTGTTGTTGATTTCATTGAAAGTCATCCAGTACTTGACCTGATCCTTGTAGCGCTCAAACAGCACCTTGCAGTAGCGCTCAAAAAAGCCGACCAGCTTGCGGTTGTCCCAGCCGCCGTACTTTTTGACCAGCGCCAGCGGAGTCTCAAAGTGAGAGATTGTGATCACCGGTTCAATGCCCCAGCGGTGCAATTCCCGGAACATATCCTCGTAGTAGGTCAGACCCTTCTCGTTTGGCTCGGCATCGTCGCCGTTCGGGAAAATGCGACTCCATGCAATGGAGGTGCGCAGGCATTTCATGCCCATCTCGCCAAACATGGCAATATCTTCTTTGTAGTGATGATAGAAGTCGATCGCTTCATGAGAGGGATAGACGTGACCCTCATGCAGTTCCAGCGCCGGATCCAGCTTGATGAAACGATCTTTGCCGGTCTCCAACAGATCGCAGATCTCTAAGCCCTTTTCATCTTCCAGATAAGCGCCCTCGCACTGGTTTGCCGCCAGTGCGCCGCCCCATAAGAAGTTTTTTGCAAAGGTTTTCACAGCAGTTCTCCTTTTATCAGTTCTGAGCGGCCTGCTCTGCTTCTGCCTGCTTATTGGCAACGATCATGAAGGGGATATACACCAGAGTTGCCAGTGCCAGACCAATAATCTGTACCACAACACCCTGCCAGCCGTGGCCAATCAGTGCACTCAGCAGTACGGGCGTACCAAAGGCAACGTCAACGGTGTTGCAGGGCATAAAGCCAATCGTGCTTGCAAACAGTGCAGTACCGGAGCACAGCATAACAGAGAGGATGGAGGGAATCAGCATGGTGGTGTTCAAAACCAGAGGCAGGCCAAAGACCATGGGCTCGCTGATGCCGAACAGTGCGGGGCCAATGGCAACTTTGGCAACAGCGCGATAATCTTCACGCTTAGACACCAGGAAGATGGCCAGACAGACGGGCAGAGAAACCGGCAGAACCACAAATGCGACCCAGAAGCCGTAGGTGATTGGAGAGGACGGAGTCTGACCAGCAGCAACAGCGGCAACGTTTGCAGCCAGAGCAGCAGCCAAGAACGGGTCACGCACAGGCTTGATGATCAGGTCACCATGGATACCCAGGAACCAGAATGCACGGCAGACCAGAATGATGATGAACAGACCGGCAGGACTCTGGAATGCATTCTCCAGAGGATGCTGGATGGTGGTGTAGATCCAGTCGGTCAGGTACTGGCCGCTGATCTGACGGAATGCGTAACCGCCAACGGAAACACCCAACAGGGTGAGCACGATGGGGATCAGAGCGTTGAAAGAAGTAGTGATAGCAGTGGGAACAGATGCCGGCATCTTGATCTTGAGCTTATCGAAGGTCATCAGGAAGGCGAACAGCTGGCTTGCCAGAATGGCGACCAGCATACCCACGAACAGACCCTGAGAACCCAATGCTGCACCGGGCAGGCCACTGGCGGTGCCAGTCTTGTCGTCCACCACTACAGAGACGATCTGCGGGCAGATGGTCAGATAGGAAGCCAGCGCCATAATAGCGGAGATGTGCTCCGGCACATTGTTCTTCTTGCCCAGCTTGAGACCGATCAGGAACACGATGGGCAGGGTCATGCAAGACAGCGTTGCAAAGTTTGCAGCGGTAAAGATAGGCTTCAGTGCTTCCAGTGCGGGAACCCACTTGGCAAGGCCGGTAGTGGTGCTGCACAGGATGGTGTTGAACAGGTTCATGAACGAGCCAACGATAACGAACGGCATGTAGATGGTGAACGAATCCTTGATTGCACCAAGGAACTTGTTTTCGTCCACTTTTTCGGCCACCAGGCTCATGCCATCAACGAACTTGTCGCTAAATTTACTCATGTTTTTTCTCCTCCAAAAGGGATTTTCCAAACAACTCAGCCGTTGTTCACCAGATCCTCGGCCTGCTTCAGAATGGCAGCACCGTTGCAGCGGCCATAGGCCAGTGCATCAATGACCGCCACCGGTGCACTGTCACCCACAGTTGCCTTGACCTTGCGCTGCAGATGGCGCACCTGCGGGCCCAGCAGCAGCACATCAAAGTTGCCAACGTTCTCCGCAATCTTGTTCTGATCCACAGCCCAGATCTCATAGTCCTTGCCCTGCTCCTTTGCAGCGTCCTTCATCTTCTGGACGACGACGCTCGTGGACATTCCCAAGCAACAAGCCAGCATGATTTTCATAACGATCCTTCCTTTCTTGTGTTCCGTGTTTATTTATGATTCTGCTTATAGAGTTCAATGAACTCTTCTGCAAAATCGATGGACATGATTGCCATGGTCAGGTGATCCTCTGCGTGGATCAGCACGATGTTCAGTTCCACGCTCTTGCCCTGAGCTTCGCTCTGCAGCATATCGTTCTGTACATCGTGCGCCTTGGCCATCTGCTCTCTTGCTTCGGCCAGATTTTTTTCGGCCTGTTCAAAATTGCCGTTGCGGGCCTCCTCGATTGCCATCAGTGCCAGTGATTTTGCATCACCAGCGCAGGCGATAATTTCAAATGCAACTTCGTACTTCTCGTCATCAACCATTTTCTTGTTCCTCCAGTCCTTGTTCTTTTTGTCTCAGCAGCTCCAACAGGACCTCGAACCGGCGCTCTGCGATCAATTTGCAGATGCAGGCTTCATCGACCATAAGCTGCGCAACAACCTGATAGAATTTTTGCAGTTTTGCGGTGGCATCGTCCGCGATGGACACCAGAAATACCACCTGTACCTTTGCTTCGCCCCACTGCACGGGCTTGTCCAGAATGGCAAGGCAGACGAAGGTATCTTTGCTGACTGCCTTCCACGGATGCGGCATTGCCACCAGCCCACCAAACGAAGTGGCGGCCAGCGATTCCCGCTTTTTCACGAGCTGTAAAAAATCATCCGGCAGCTTTTTTTTGCCGCACACGAACCGGCACATCTGTTCCAGTACCTGCTCCCGTGTTTCGCAGTTGAGATGTGGCAGAAATAGCTCCGAGCTGAAATATTCTTCCACAGTCCCCTTTTTGCCCTGCATCAAGAGCTTTTTCATCTGGGTCAGTTCTTTTTCGGTGGGGAAGAACTGGATCTGTCGGATGGGCACCGGGACATAAATGGGAATAGGCACCGTGGAAAACACATAGTCGATCTTACTGAAGTTCACGCTCCGCAGCCCGATCACGTCACAGGTCTGTACCCGGCCCAAATTCTTGCCGAATTTCTGCTGGTAGCGGTAAGCCAGCAGCTGGGCGCTGCCTTTGCCGCTGGCGCAGACGATCAGGATGTTTTTAGGTGCCCACTCTTTGGCCTTCTGCCGTTCCAGTGCCAGCGCAAAGCTGACGGCGATATAACCGATCTCGTCCTCCTTGATGGGGTTCGGGCTGACGTCTTGCAACACGCTGCACGCCTGCGTGGCCATCTCGTAGGCCAGCGGATACTCCCGCTTGATATCCTGCAGGATCGGGTTCTTCATCCGCATCCCACTCTTGATCCGCGCCAGCAAGGGCACCATGTGCATGCACAGGCCCATGCGCAGTTCCAGATTGTCCCGGAAGTCGATGCGGAACGCCTCGTAGATATGCTCGATCATATCCGATACGATGCGGTTGACCTCCTGCGGAATCACCAAATTTTCATCCGAGGTCATTGCGTTTGCCCGGTACATCTGTTTGCCGTTCAGATGCATAGCAATGTAGCAGACCTCCGGCAGTGGAAAAGCCACGCCCGTCATGTTTTCGATCTGTACGGCGATGTGGCTGGCCACTTCTAGGATCCGCTCCGGAAGGTCTGCCTGCATACCATCCGAGCTTTCTATCGCGTGCCCCGTGCGGATGCGCTCCACTGCAACCTCAAGGTGGACCGCCAGATTATCCAGCGCCATCGTGGACATGGCGAATTTTTCTTTTTCCAGCACTTATCTGTATGGATGATAATGCGGAAAGTGGTGAATACAAAAGGTGAATAAGAAACAGTACCCATAGTTCAGGCAGATTGATTTTATAATGGATGTAAAAACAATCTAATCGGGATATTATTATGGATATAAATTGATTGACGCAAAGGCTGGAAAAGTATAGCTTACGCTCAATGAATCATTTATGAAGGATCCCTTTCAAAATCCTTCACGACAACACATTGAAAAACAATGTATTGTGTAAATATGAAGGATTTGAAGGATTTCCCGGTGTTTTTTTATTTTAATAGGTTTTATGATAACTCCAATCCCAGTGCTTCTTTTAATTTCAGCAGATTCGGGTTTTTCTTGCTCATCATCTGGAAACGTTCCACGTGGCTGTAAGCACGGATGTTCTCGGTAGGGGCACTGACACGTACCGTCATGGTGATTTTCCGGTTGTGCAGACGTTCGCGTAAGTGATTCTGAACCGATGGTATTAATTGTACCATATATTTTTCCACCATATCATTGTCTACTGTCACTTCAAAAGTCGTGTCATTCAACAAATGCGGATGCATGTTCATCATTCGTGCGGAGTTAGCCTTCTCTTCTTTGGGCAGGGCGGCTGCAAATTCACGCCAGTAATAGTCCAGATCTTTTTCATTGAAAATATAATCTTCGTATGTGGCATCGTTTTGGACAGCGGTGCTTGCCGCTTTTGCTTCTTGCTTCTCCGCGGCTTGCTGTTCGTGCAAAGGACGGCGCAGGGATATACCGAGTGAGCCCGCCTTGAACACCGGGATTTTTTTCTCTTCTCTGGTCTGAGGCAGCGGGCTTGGACGGCTTGCGTTCATACTGCCGGCTGTACTTGTACCCTGTGGCTGAGGAGCGGAGGTTGCTGCGGTCTGTGCAGCGGCAGTTTTAGCCTGAGGCTGTGACTGCGTGGCGGCTGTGGAAGCCGCTTGCTGCGTAAATAGGGGTTTTAATATCTTCTTAGGGCCACGCCCACCACTTACATCATCGGCGTCGGGCAGAGTGAGTTGGGCGCATTGAATCAGTGTCAGTTCTACCAGCAGACGTTTGTTTTTGCTTGCACGATAGTTCAGGTCACAATCATTGCATAGCTTCATGGCACGGTACAGGAATTTCTGGTCGCATTTTTGTGCTTGTTCTTTATAGCGGTCGCGGATACCGGCGCCTACTTCCAGCAATTGCAGGGTGGAAGGGTCCTTGCTCACCAGCAAATCCCGGAAATGAGAGGATAGTCCGGTGATGAAATGGCTGCCGTCAAATCCTTTTTTCAATACGTCGTTAAAAAGCAGCATGGATTCGGGAACTTTGTTTTCAAGCAACAAATCGGTCAGCTTGAAATAATATTCGTAATCCAAGACATTCAGGTTTTCAATCACACTTTTGTAAGTGATGTTCCCACCTGTGAAGCTGACTACCTGGTCGAAGATGGAAAGAGCGTCGCGCATACCACCGTCGGCTTTCTGTGCGATGACAGTCAGGGCTTCGGGTTCGGCGTTGATATGTTCCAGTTTGGCAACGTATTGCAGATGGTCGATAGTGTCTTTGATGCCGATGCGGTTGAAGTCATAAATCTGGCAACGGCTCAGAATAGTCGGCAGTATCTTATGCTTTTCCGTTGTGGCAAGGATGAAGATGGCATGATGAGGCGGTTCTTCCAATGTTTTCAGAAAAGCATTGAAGGCGGCTTGCGACAACATATGGACCTCATCAATGATATATACCTTGTACTTGCCGATTTGTGGCGGGATACGTACCTGCTCAATCAGCGAACGGATATCTTCTACCGAGTTGTTGCTGGCGGCATCCAGCTCATGTATGTTGTAAGAACGCTGTTCGTTGAATGCCAGACAAGACTCACACTGATTGCAGGCTTCTCCTTCGGCAGTGGGGGTCTGGCAGTTGATGGTCTTGGCAAAGATACGTGCACACGTTGTTTTTCCCACTCCACGCGGTCCGCAGAACAGGTAGGCATGTGCCAGCTTGCCGGTGGCAATAGCATTTTTTAAGGTGATGGTCAACGCGTGTTGCCCTACAACCGATTCGAATGTAGCGGGACGGTATTTTCGTGCCGATACGATATAATTTTCCATAAGCGGAGTTCTTTTTTCTAATATGAGTTCTGCAAAAGTACATAAATTATCCGTTTTTATGGGTAGGATTGCTTGAAATATTTCTATCTTTGCAAAAATCAAAAAAGGGATTCTTTGTATGAGCAAATTGCTGACTATTTGGAACTACATCCGGCGCCATAAGTATATGATTACGGTGCTGATCTTTATTGTAGTTATTGGTTTTCTGGATGAGAACAGCTTGATTCAGCGGGTAAAGCATCGCAGTGAGATCAGCGCGCTGAATAGTGAGATAGAGAAATATAGAAAGCAATATGAGGAAGATACGGAGAAACTGAAGGAACTGACCACGAATCCTGAGGCTTTGGAGAAAATAGCACGCGAGAAGTATTTGATGAAGAAGCCTGACGAGGATATTTTTGTGTTTGAAGAATGAGTAAATCTTATAATATAATTTCGATGGCAGGGGCAGTCCTGCTGCTGGCAGGTGCGGTGTTGCAAATCACCCGGTGGGAGCTTGCGCCTTATCTGTATACGCTGGGTGCTGTGATGTTCGGCTATGTGCAGGTCATGGGGAATCGTTATGATGGAAGGAATTTTATCATCAAGCGTTTGCGTAGACAGCAGATTTTCGGGGCTGTCGCACTGGTCTTTACAGGAGTATTGATGTTTACCATGAAACGTAACGAATGGATTGTTTGTCTTTCCATTGCCGCTGTCCTGGAACTTTATACGGCTTTCCGTATTCCGCAGGAGTTGGAGAAGGAAAAACGTTAAGGAGCCAGTGTCATTTCTTGTCCGCGTTTATAGAGGCTTGTCTTGTGAAAAATAGGAGAACGCGGACGACACTTGTTACGTGTGGTCCGCGTTCTAAAAAATAGTTGTCCGGTATTGTTATTCCACAATGGTCATTTCATCTACCAAGTGTTTCGCTCCTGCAAACTTATCAATAATAAATAAGGTATAGCGGATATCCACACAGGCTGCACGTTGTAACTGGGGATTGTAAGCAATGTCACCGGTCAGTCCTTCGTAGTTGCGGTCAAAGCCGGTACCGATCAATTCCCCTTTGTTATTGAAAACGGGGGAGCCGGAATTACCTCCTGTATTGTCTGTTCCTGTAACAAAACAGATGGGCATTTCACCATTTTTCATGGCATAGCGCCCGAAGTCTTTCTTGTTATACAAGTCCTTCAGTTTGGTCGGAACCACGAATTCATAGTTGTTCGGATCCTCTTTTTCCATCACTCCTTTCAACGTGGTGTAATAGTTGTATTCCATACCGTCTTTGGGGCTGTATGAACCTACTTTACCATAAGTGAGACGTAACGTGGAGTTGGCATCCGGATAAATAGGAGTGCCTTCATGCTGTTTCAGCTTCATCATACCCTCTACCCAGGTTTTATGGGCCAGATTATAAGCATCGGTTTCGGCTTTCATGGCTGCATCGGTATCTGCATAACCTTGGTCTACTGATTTGGCATATTGCACCATCAGGTCATTTTCCAATGTCTTGGCATCCGGCTTTGCCACAAAGTTGTCAAAGGCTTCACGGCTTCGGAAGATGGATGTATCAAAACAAGCATCGACAAAGGCGTCAATGTTTCCTTTGAATTCTTTGTCTATTACTTTAAAGATGCTGATGCGCTGTTCGGCCGGAATTAATTCTGCGTAAGTCTTCAGCAAAGCTTTGGAAACTTTACGGTCTATTTCGGGATTATAGTCTTTATTGAAAAAATTATCGGCTTGTTTGATCAGTGTGCTTAATGCATGATCCAGCGGATTGATTTCTTTAGTAGCATGAGGTACTTTATATCCTTTTTTCAATGCTTGCAGGACTTTGTCTGTGGAAGGAATCTTATAGAATTCCGTTCCCAGTTTGCAAACTTCGTAAAGGGCTTGCTGATGATATACGGCATCCCGGCGTTTGCTCACGATTTCCCGGATAGCATCGAAGGCTTTCTGGTAGGCGTCAGTACCAGTCTCACGTCCGTAAGCCAGAAGCTTTTCCTGTTGTTTCTTTTTCGTATCAAGTACTTTCAGCTGAACCAGTCCTTCGTTCATACCGATAGCATTCTTCCAGTAATTGGCTGACGAGGCGTATTTGCTGGCATACTGGATGCGTACTTTATCACTTTTCAGCATTTCTTCCAGCAGATTATTCAATCGTACGGTGCGGACGGTCTTACGCATGAAGTTGGTAGTCTGCATACGTTCTTCCACTTCGTCCGAAATCATGTATCGCCAGTTGCGTCCGGGAAATCCCATTACGAAAGTGAAGTCTCCCTCTTTGACTCCTCCCAGGTTGATGGTCAGATGTTTTTTCACCTTCAAGGGTACATTGCTTTCGTTATAGTCAGCAGGTTTACCGTCGGGTGTTGCATAAATGCGGAACATGGAGAAATCGCCACAGTGACGGGGCCACATCCAGTTATCGGTGTCAGCTCCGAACTTTCCGATGGAAGAAGGAGGAGCGCCTACCATACGGACGTCTTTATAGATGGTCTTTATAAACAAGTAATAGCGGTTGGCTCCGTAGAAAGGCTTTAGTTCCAAAGCGGTGAACGGAGTGATCTCTATATTTTCTTGTTCGGCAAAACGTTTGGCTACTTTGCTCAGATAGGAGGGGGACAGGTAGTTCAGTCCTTCCGGGTCCTCATCTTTGGCCAGTTGTTCCTTTACATAAGGAGTGACGTCCAGAATTCTGTCTATGAAGGTGACCGTCAGTCCCTTGCAGGGAAGTTCTTCTTTGCGGCTCATAGCCCAGAAGCCGTCAGTCAGATAGTCGTGTTCTACCGAACTGTGTTGCTGGATATAGCTGTAACCGCAATGATGATTGGTCAGCACAAGACCTTCGGCAGAAATGATTTCACCGGTACAACCACCTCCGAAATGCACTACAGCATCCTTCAGACTGATGCTGTCCGGACAATATACTTTATCAATGCTGATATCCAGTCCCATATCATACATGGTGGCCGCATTCTGTTCTTTCAGATCAGTCAGCATCCACATCCCCTCGTCGGCATGGCCGGCAAGGGTTGTGAAAGTAAATAGCGAGAGTAATAGTATCTTTTTCATTATTCAACAATAGTCATTTCGTCAATCAGGTGTTTGCATCCGCCCAATTTGTCGATGATGAATAATACATAACGTATATCCACTGCGATACAACGCTGTAAGTTGTTGTCGAAATTAATGTCACCACTCAGTGATTCCCAGTTGCCGTCAAAAGCGGCACCGATGAGTTCGCCGTTACCGTTGATGACAGGAGAACCTGAATTACCGCCGGTAATATCATTGGTAGTCAGGAAACAAGCAGGCATATCACCGTTGGGCAATGCATAACGTCCGAAATCTTTTGTTTCATACAATTCTTTCAGTTTGGCGGGAACAACAAATTCCGGATTGGTAGGATCCTCTTTTTCCATGACACCTTTCAGCGTAGTGTAGTATTTATAGTGTACGCCGTCTTTGGGATTGTATGATTTCACATTGCCGTATGTCAGACGGATGGTGAAGTTGGCATCCGGAGCTTTGGGTTCCGGTGAATACATTTCACACAGGCCGCGTACATAAGTTTTGTGTAATAAATCCATGCCTTTCATCGATTCAGCCAGTTCGTTTCCCAGCTTGTCCATCAAGTCATATTTAGCCCGTACGTATGCAGTCATAGGATCTTTTTCTATGGCTTTCACGGTAGGTTTCTTGATGAATTTATTGAAATTCGCTTCGTTGGAGAAGATGGAATTGTCATAACAATGGTCTACGTATGCGTCATAATTCCCTTTAAAATCCTTCTGGATGGTAGTATAGAAGGCAGGTAAAGCATCGGCAGGAACCATTTCGGCATACAGGGGCAACAGAGCTTTGGCCACTTTGCGGTCTACTTCGTGATCGTAGTCTTTGTTATGTATATCGGCATATACTTTTTTCAGCGTTTCAATATTTTTATTAATCGCTTCTTTATCTTTATTTTTGATTGCGTCTTTCAGCTTGTCCAGAATCAGATAAGGAGTGCCGAATTCTATACCTCCTTGAAAGACTTCACGGAAACAGGTGTAGTTATAAAGAATAGGATTACTCTTTTCGATGGCGGCATCAATTTCGCTGACTACTTTTTCATAATCAGTGTTGCCTTTGGCTTTAGCAAATGTTGCGAACTTGGCTTCCTGTTCTGCTTTTGTTTCCAATACCTTGTTGTCGATAATGGCTTTATTCATGCCGATAGAGTTTTTCCAATAGTTGCTGGAACCTGCATATTTGCTGGCGTATTGGATACGTACTTTGTCACTGGCAGCCATTTCTTTCTTCAGTACATCCTGACGCACACCACGTATGCGGATACGGGGTTCGTTGGTGGAATGCATCCGTTGTTTCACTTCACTTTGAGTCAGATAGCGGTTGGTGCTTCCGGGGAATCCCATAATCATGGCATAGTCACCCTCGTTAATACCTTTCAGTGAGATAGCCAGATGCTTTTGGGCTTTCAGAGGAACATTGTTTTCATTATATTCTGCCGGTTCGCCGTTGGCATCCGCATAAATGCGGAAGACGGAAAAGTCGCAAGTATGGCGGGGCCACATCCAGTTGTCTGTTTCACCACCGAATTTACCGATGGATGAAGGCGGAGCGGCAACCATGCGTACGTCGCTGTAGGTTTTCAGATAAATCAGATAGAATTTATTGCCTGCATAGAAAGGCAGAGCTTGTGCGCTGATACCCGCTTTTCCGTTCAGGTCACTGGCTTTCAGTTCCTCGTCGGCCAGTTTTTTCAGGAAGTCGTATTCAAAGGTTTCCTCTTCTTTTACTTCGCCTGATTTTACTTTATTGTTTACTTTATCTGTGACATCGACAATGCGTTCTACAAATTTGAACTTCAATCCCGGAGTCGGTAGCTCTTCTTTGCGGCTTTTTGCCCAAAAACCGTCAGTCAGGTAGTCATGTTCTACCGAGCTGTGTTGCTGTATCGCTCCGTAGCCACAGTGGTGGTTGGTCAGGATCAGTCCGTCCGGTGAGATGATTTCACCGGTACATCCTCCTCCGAAAATGCCTACTGCATCTTTTAATGAAACGCGGTTCGGGTTATAAATGTCGTCTGCTTCCAGCAGTAAGCCTTGTGCTTTCATGCGGTCTGCCAAATGCTGCTCTTGCATCAGTTGCAACAGCCACATACCTTCGTCTGCCTTCGACGGCAAGAATGCTACACACATCAATGCGAGCAATAAAAGTTTGAATTTTTTCATGTTGTGTACTAATTGTTATTTCTTTATCCTTATATCGGTTACAAAAATAGAAAAACTCGCCCGATTATGGATGGATTCAGGAAAAATAATGTAAACTATTGGGTTTTCAGGGAGATACGCAGCATTATTCCGCATTTGTAAACGTGTGCTTTGAAGCTGTTTTTTGAATAGTTAAGCGGAAAAATTGCTACCTATCCGTTGCCCATTCCAGTTGTATGGAGTTGTTTGAAAATCCTTTTTGCTCCGACCATAAAGAACGCAGTTTTATCATTTTGGCTTAGCGAAGGTACTTATTTTTTTTGAGATATGAAAAATATAGGTTCCGGAAGTCAATGGTGATAGCTTTGTCTATGTTTGACGATATTTTACATGCCGATGATTAACTCTGTCTCCGTTAATTTTGCAAACAATGGAACAGATTATGAATCAAACAGATGTAAAGGTTTCGTTCTACCTTAAAAAGAGCGAGGCGGATGCCAAGGGAAATTGTCCCGTAATGGCACGGCTTATTGTCGGCAAGTACTCTGAAACAGCATTCAGTGTTAAGCTTCGTGTGCCACAGTCTTTGTGGTTATCTGGACGTGCCTGTGGGAAAAGCGCTGCGGCCCGAGACATAAATAACAGGCTGGATGAAATACGTGCAGCTGCTTTCAGTATCTATGCGGAACAATCCGCAAACCGTGAAGTTGTTACTGCAGAAGAAGTAAAACACCAGCTTTTGGGAATGGCTTCGGAACAGGAAACCTTGTTAAGCTATTTCAGGCTTTTCATGAGAAATTTCGAGAAACGTGTTGGGATTAACCGGACGGAAAGCAGCTTGAACGGTTATCGAAATTCCTATGATCATCTGGTTCGTTTCTTACAGTCACAATACAAGTTGTCAGACATTCCTTTTGCAGCATTAGACCGTTCTTTCATTGAAAAATTCGATTTGCATTTGCGTACGGAATGTCATTTGGCTCCAGGAACGATTGTAAATCTTACTGTAAGGCTGAAAACAATTGTCGGAGAAGCGATTGCGGACGGTATCATTACAGCGTTTCCTTTTGTGGGTTATGAACCGACACATCCGCAACCGGAACAAAAATATCTTACAACAGAGGAATTGAACAGAATCATGACCACCCCTTTGCATAGTCGCACCCTTTATCATGTACGGGATTTGTTTTTGTTTTCCTGCTATACTGGTATTCCTTATAGCGATATGTGTATGCTGACAAATGAGAATCTTTCCCTTGCTGAAGATGGCACTTGGTGGATTAGGAGTTCACGCAAGAAAACCGGTGTAGATTTTGAAATACCGCTTATGGAATTGCCGCTTCATATCATTGAAAAGTACCGGGATGTGGCTCCTGAGGGAAAACTTCTTCCTATGTATTCCAACAGTTCGTTGAACCATTATTTGAAACAGATAGCCGTACTCTGTGGCATAGAACGCAAGCTGGTCTTCCACATGAGCCGTCATACCTATGCGACCGAAATCACCCTTTCCCATGGTGTACCACTTGAAACGGTCAGCAAGATGTTGGGACACAGCAGAATTAGCACTACACAGCTTTATGCAAAGGTTACAGACAATAAGATAGATACAGATACAAAAGCATTGGATAAAAAAATTGCTGAGAGGTTTTCTGTAGTTATTTGATAATGGCAAAAAATAGGATTATGAAAAGAAATACTGATAATATGGAAATCAAACGTCGCAGTACATTTGCGATATTGTTTTATATAAACCGTACCAAAATCCGTAAAGACGGAACATGTCAGCTGCTGTGCAAGATAAGCATAGATGCCAAATGGGAACAGATAGGAACGAAAGTGTCTGTCAATCCTGCCGTTTGGAATCCGGAAAAGGGACGGGCTGACGGCCGCAGTGAGAATGCTATTACCGTCAACCGGGCCATTGATGATCTGACAAAAGAAATCAAGGAGCATTATAGGCGGATTAAGAACAGTCTGGGATTTATTACGGCAGAGCAGGTAAAGAATGCTGTGATGGGAGTCGGTCAGAAACCGCTAACTCTGCTGGCTCTTTTCAGAGAGCATAACGAGGAGTTCAAGAAGCGTATCGGGGTGGATCGGATAAAGGAAAGTTATGATTCCTACTTGCGCTCATATAAGCACCTTTCTGCTTTTGTGCAGGAAAAACGTGGTATAGAGGATGTTCTTTTACGGAATCTTGATCGTGTTTTTTATGATGACTTTGAACTGTTTCTCAGGACGAACAGGAACTTAAGTCCGAAGACAGTACATGAACACCTTTATAGACTGAAGAAGATGACTATGAGGGCTGTCAGTCAGGGAACAATACGCCGCGATCCTTACTGTCGTCTTCATCCGGAATTACCCAAACGAAAAAGTCGTCATCTGAAATTGGAAGATCTGAAGACACTGCTTACAACCCCGGTCGAGAAGCCACAGCTTCAGTTTGTCCGAGACATGTTCATTTTCTCCACCTTTACCGGACTTGCCTATGCAGATTTGAAAAGACTGACTGTTAATGATATTATACAATCTGAGGATGGTTCGTGGTGGATTCATATCCAACGTCAGAAAACAGGGACATTGTCTTCTGTACGGCTGTTGGATATTCCGTTGAAGATAATTGAAAAGTATCGGGAACAGCGTCATGATGACAAGGTTTTCAATTTATACAAGCGTGAGTATTTCATTATGCTTACCCGTAAGTTAGGTGAGGTATACGGTTTTGAACTCACATTCCATAAGGCGCGACACAATTTCGGAACTCATATAACTCTTTCAATGGGCATTCCAATTGAAACGGTCGGTAAAATGATGGGCCATATGCGAATTGAAACTACGCAGCTTTATGCTAGTGCGCCCAGAATGGTCGCTTAATAAATGCTTCTTTAGCAAGAAGTTAGGATTGGGTTCGATATAATCCTATCGTCAATCAGTTTATCCAAAGGGGAAACCCGATGGGGAGTGTAGCATACTGATTAAAGCTCCAAGTCCATTAATAGTCAAGTGGCGACTGAGGGGCAAGACGAAAAGACATACACAAGGATGAAGCCTTGATTGGTTGAACGACAGTTCAGTGGTACCAAATCTTGCAACAACGGAAGACTATTATACATACGTTGTTTCATAGTACCCTGCCTATTTTGAGCGTTAGTGCAGGGCATAAAGAACCGACTATGACACAGCCGCAATAAGCGGACAAGAACGAAAGTCGCATCCGACAGTATGTCGTGCTAATAGTTATTAAGAGAACTAACTGGGGATTACCTAAGTCGGAACGCTGGAATAAACAGCTATAAAGAAAGCTTTTGAATATCCGATATGGTAACGGAACTTCCGTAGTAGTCCGAGCAGGGGAAAGCCTTGTACATGGCGAAGGGAAGTAGTCTGTAACTTTAATACAAACAACGGAAAACGTGAGAGACGTATGAGAAATCCAGAGCAAGTATTAAACATTTTAGCTGGACACAGCAACGAGCCCGCGTATAAATACGAAAGGCTCTACCGTATTCTATTCAATGAACAGATGTTCTTTGTCGCCTACCAACGTATGTATGCGAAGCCGGGAAACATGACACCCGGCACAGATGGCAAAACAGAGGATGAAATGAGCATTGATAGGATAAACAAACTCATAGAGAGCATAAAGGACGAGACTTATAGTCCCAATCCTGCAAAGAGAATTTACATTCCGAAAAAGAATGGGAAGATGCGTCCGTTAGGAATACCGTCTTTTGAAGACAAATTGGTTCAAGAGGTAGTAAGAATGGTGCTTGAAGCCATATATGAGGGACACTTTGAGTGGACATCGCACGGTTTCAGACCAAACCGAAGCTGCCACACGGCACTGAAAAGTCTACAAAACAATTTCAATGGTGCAAAATGGTTCATCGAGGGAGATATAAAAGGCTTCTTTGACAACATAGACCATGATGTGCTGATAGAAATAATGAAAGGCAGAATAGCAGACGACAGATTTCTTCGTCTGATACGGAAATTCCTCAATGCAGGGTACATGGAAGAGTGGCAATTCAACAAGACTTATTCAGGGACACCGCAAGGTGGTATCATAAGCCCTATTTTGGCAAACATATACCTTGACAAGTTCGATAAGTACATGGATGAATATGCCAACAAATTCAATAAAGGGACAATGAGAAGTCGTAACAAGGACATATGCAAACTCAACAGCAGAGTACACTACCTAAAACGTAGGATAAATGAAGTAGAGGATGTAAACGTAAGAACAAGGATGGTAGAAGAACTGCATGAAAAGCAGAAGCTGATACTTACAATGCCAAGTGGCAATGATATGGATGTAAACTTTCGCAGGCTGAAATATGTGCGCTATGCCGATGATTTCCTTATCGGAGTTATCGGAACGAAAAACGAATGCGAGAAAATCAAAGCTGACATCACTAAGTTTATGCAGGAAAAGTTAAGGCTGGAGATGTCACAGGAAAAGACTTTGATTACAAATGCACAAGACAGCGCAAAATTTTTGGGTTACGAAATATATGTCCGTAAAGACTATGCCACAAAGAGAAACAGTAACGGAACAGTGCGCAGATACTTCAACGGGAATGTGATATTGCACGTTTCAAGAGAAGTAATCAAGAACAAGCTGCTCAGCCTTGAAGCTATGAAAGTTGTCACCAGACACGGCAAGGAAACATGGGTGTCAAAAGGCAGGACTTATATGATTGACAATGAAGCGCACGAGATTGTATCTCAGTTTAATACCGAAATACGAGGGTTCTACAACTATTACTCAATAGCAAACAATGCATCGGCTTTGGGACGCTCTTTCGGCTGTATTATGAAGTTCTCCATGTACAAAACTCTTGCTCAAAAGCTGAATATGTCAGTGAGAAAAGTCATTGAAACATACCGCAAGGACAATCTCTTTGCCGTGCCTTTTGTAAACAAGGGAGGAGAAACCAGGTACAGGGTATTCTACAATGAGGGTTACGCCCGTAAAACGGATTGTGAAACAGCCCCAAGTGACAATCTGCCGTATATGTTCAAAACACCATCGTTAAGTTTGATAGAAAGGCTTACAACAAAAACGTGCGAACTATGTGGCAAGCACGGAGAAGTGGTAATGCACCATGTCCGCACTCTCAAAGAGTTAAAAGGTAAAAATGACTGGGAACGCAAAATGCTCTATATGCACAGAAAGACTTTGGTCGTATGTGCGGAGTGTAACGCAAAAATCCAGAGCTGTGATAAGTAAAATGATGTTACAGATGGAGAGCCGTATACATGGAGACGTGTAAGTACGGTTCGGGGGCAGATAAACGAAAACCTACCGCTGTAAAGCGGAAAGGCGTTGTTTACCGAGCCTACAGATAACCAAAGAAAAGCTCAATCAGGACATGGAGAACCTTGCGGCAAGGTTGAACGGCATCGAGGAATTTGCAGGTTGCACCATCTAAAACAGAGAAGCCATGAAACGTGATATAATCATCATAGAGGACAACACGATCAGCGTAAACGGTAACGAGATATGGATGACCGCCACAGAAATCGCCGGACTGTTCCACACGGGCGTCCCGGCAGTGAACGCCGCCATCAGAGCCGTCCGCAAGCCGGACGTGCTGAACGACTACGAAGTGTGCCGCTACATGCGGCTTGAAAACGGGCTGCACGCGGATGTTTACTCTCTTGAAATCATCATCCCCGTCGCCTTCCGGCTGAACACCTACCATGCGCATGTGTTCCGCACGTGGCTGGTAGAGAAAGCACTCTCGAAGGAAAAGCGGCAGGCATACGTGATGTTCATACAGAACGGAAAAGCCGGGTATTGCTGATAACGCATATAAATAAGAAAAAGGAAACGGACAGCCCCGTGAAGGAGTTGTCCGTTTCCTTTTTTCATGCAGCCGCCTTATTCCATCGGCTTGCGATAGTTCGCCTCCAACAATTCACGCAACCCCGATTCAGGGTAAAGCACCTTCCCTCCCAAAAGGATAAAGGGCAACACCCTGTTGTTGCGGTACTCCTGCAAGGTGCGGCGGCTGACACGGAGCAGTTCCGCCACCTCCCTGTCCGTCAGGTAACGCTCCCCGTCCAACGGCGGGCGGTAACTTTCCAGAAAGGCGGAGAGCCATTTCGAGCCTTTGCGCATGTTCTGCACAAGGGTGGCAAGCGGCTCGTCCTCCATCGTAAACACTTCATTGTTCTCGTTCATCATCATTTCGGATTCAGTGGGTTGTGAATAATAAAAATCATTTTCCGCCGGGATAGAGCGTGCCGACAAGCGGAATGAGCCTTTTGACCTCCTCCGGCTTGTAATAGAACCTGCGGTTTATCTGCGAGTAGCCGATAAGCCGCCTGTCGCGCAAGGTCTGCAACGTGCGCGGGCTGATCCTCAACTGCCCGCAGACCTCCTCGCCCGTGAGCCACCTTTCCATCCGCCCGCCGTCGCTCCTGCGCCTAAGGGTGGCTACCTTCTCCGCGAGGGCGTTGAAGGACACCACCATCATCTCGAAGGTCTTTTTCTCGATAGATACTATTTCCATAAGCAAAACATTTCAGAGTTTGCCGCAAAGGTAACGAAGCCGCCATGAACACGCACCGTTTCCCGCTAAAAGGCAGCTTGTTGCGCCGTCTGTCCGGGTTACGGAGCCATTATCCATAAAAATCTTACGTGAGCCACGTAGTGAGCTGTTAAAGCCCCTTTGGTTTATTGCCGAATTTTGCCGCAGAAACCAAAAGAAAAGACTGAATATGAAAGTGATAACGATGGAAAGTTCCGCCTTCACCGCATTGACGGAACAGATAGCCGAGATAGCGGCACACGTGCGTGCCGTTTCCGGCGGGAGGAAGGAAGAATCCCCCGACAGGCTGCTCACCACCCGCGAGGCGGCGCACCTGCTGAACGTGAGTTGCCGCACCCTCCAGCGCATGCGCAGCGAACAGCGCATCGCCTATGTCGTGCTGCGCGGCAAGTGCCGCTACCGGCAGTCGGAAATCGACCGCCTGCTCGAAGACAGCACCATTACGGGTGATGCCGCGACCCCGGAACAGATGAAACGCAACCACACGCTGCGCACGGGCGGCAAACCCAAAGGAAGGAGGACGTAGGACATGGAACTGCTTACCCGCAACAATTTCGAGAACTGGATGCAGAAAGTTATGGAACGGCTCGACCGTCAGGACGAGATGCTGCTCTCCATGCAGCCGTCCGGCAAAGCCCCGAACCCGATGGACGGGATCAGGCTTTTCGACAACCAAGACCTGTGCATGCTGCTCCAGATCAGCAAGCGCACCCTGCAACGCTACCGCAGCATCGGCGCATTGCCCTACAAGACGCTCGGCAAAAAGACCTATTACAGCGAGGCGGACGTGCTGACGTTCCTCTCCGAACATGTAAAGGACTTCCGCAAGGAAGATATAGCCTTCTACAAGGCTCGTATCCATAATTTCTTTCAAAAATAACCATTAAAACATTTTTCAGATGGCAAAGAAAAAAGACGAAAAGGACGTGCTGGTTGTCCGTGACGAGAAGACGGGCGAAATCAGCGTGGTAGCCGGGCTGAACGCCGACGGCTCCCCCAAGCGTATCCCCGCGAAAGCGGAGAACTCGCAGAGCTTCCTGCAATTCGACCGGCACGGCGACGTGCTGGACAACTTCTTCAAGAACTTCTTCCGCCAGTGCAAGGAACCCAGCCGCTTCGGTTTCTACCGTGTCGCGGCGGACCAAGCCGACAAACTGCTGGAGGTTATCAAGGACTTGCTGAAAGACCCCGACGGCAACAAGGAGATGCTTGCGCCCCACAAGGTGGACACCTCCGGCTACGAAAAGAAAGTACAGGAGGAGCAGTCCGCCGAAAAGCAGGAACAACCGGAACAGAAACAAGATGACGAACCTAAAAAACAGGAAGAAATGGAACAGAAAAACGAACAGAATCAGGAAAGCCCGCAACAGACGCAGGGCAACCGGGGCTACCAGCCCATCGACGAGAGCAAGATCAACTGGCAGGAGTTGGAGGAGAAATGGGGCGTGAAGCGCGACGACCTTGAAAAGTCGGGCGATCTTAACAGGATGCTCAACTACGGCAAGTCCGACTTGGTGAGGGTGTCGCCCAATTTCGGCGGAGAGGCTTTCGAACTGGACGCCCGCCTCTCCTTCAAGAAGGACGGCGAGGGCAATGTCAGCCTTGTGCCGCACTTCATCCGCAAGGAGCAGAAACTGGAAGAGTACAAGGAACACAAGTTCTCCGACGAGGACCGCAAGAACCTCCGCGAGACGGGCAACCTCGGCAGGGTCGTGGACCTCGTGGACAGGGAAACGGGCGAGATTATCCCCTCATTTGTCAGCATCGACCGCAAGACGAACGAGATTACGGATGTGCCGGCAAGCAAGGTGCGCATACCGGAGCGCATCGGCAACACGGAAATTACCAAGCAAGAGCAGGACATGCTCCGTGCCGGGCTGCCCGTGTGCGACAAGCTCATCGAGCGCAAGGACGGCAGGAAGTTCGTCACCACCCTGCAAGTGAACGTGGAACAGCGCGGTGTGGAGTTCGTGCCGGGCACCGGCAGGTCGCCACGTACCGCACAGACGCAGGAAGCCAAGGAGAATCCCACCCAAGCACAAGCGCAGGCGCAAGGTACGGAAAATGCCGCCGGCACGAACAAGGAGCAACGCCGTAACACATGGACCAACGAGGACGGCAGCATCCGCCCCATCAGCAAATGGAGCAATGTCAGTTTTACCGACCAGCAGAAAGCCGACTACGTGGCGGGCAAAGCCGTGAAGCTGGAGAACGTGACCGACAAGCAGGGCTTCCATGCTACGATGTACATCAAGTTCAACCCGGAAAAGGGACGCCCGTACCGCTACGACACCAATCCCGACAACGCGCAGCAGGTCGCCCCAAGCAACGAGAGCCGCACGCAGGTGGCCGTGAACAACGAGGGCAAGACCAACGAGGCGACCAAGAACCTGAAAGAACCGTTGCAGAAAGGACAGACCGCCCCGAAAGACAATAACCAGCAACGGCAGCAGGAAAATCAACAAAAAAGGACGGGCAAGGGCATGAAGATATAATATCCCCAAGCCCGCCACTAAATCCAAAAAATCCGAAGTAAGAAAAAAACAATCAAACAACAAGAAAAATGAAGACAATCATTGCAGAAAAGCCCAGTGTGGCACGTGAAATCGCCCGCATCGTGGGCGCGACAAAGAGAGAGGAAGGTTATTTCGAGGGAGGCGGCTATGCCGTGACATGGGCGTTCGGACACCTCGTCCAGCTTGCCATGCCTGACGGCTACGGTGTGCGCGGATTCGTCCGTGACAACCTGCCCGTCATCCCCGAAACCTTCACGCTCATCCCCCGTCAGACCAAGACGGAGAAGGGCTACAAGCCCGACAGCGGCGTGACGGCGCAAATCAAGGTCATCGCCCGCCTTTTCAACGAAAGCGAGCAGATAGTCGTGGCGACCGATGCCGGGCGCGAAGGAGAGCTTATCTTCCGATACCTCTACCACTATATCGGATGTTCCACCCCGTTCGTCCGCCTCTGGATAAGTTCGCTTACCGACAAGGCCATCCGTGAAGGACTGCGTAACCTCGAAAACGGAAGCAAGTATGATAACCTTTTCCTTGCCGCCAAAGCGAGAAGTGAATCCGACTGGCTCGTGGGCATCAACGGCACGCAGGCACTCACCATCGCCGCCGGATACGGCACATATTCCGTCGGACGTGTGCAGACCCCCACATTGGGAATGGTGTGTGAACGTTATTGGGAAAACTGCCGTTTCACGCCCGAAGCCTTCTGGCAGCTCCATTTTGCCGTGGACGGCAGTAGTGACGGGACAGTGAAATTCTCCTCGTCCGAGAAATGGAAAGAGAAAGAACCGGCAACGGCACTATATAATAAAGTAAGAGAAGAAGGCACAGCCACCGTCACAAAAGTAGAGCGCAAGGAAAAGACGGAAGAAACTCCACTCCTGTTCGACCTGACCACACTCCAGAAAGAGGCCAACGCCAAGCATGGCTTCACGGCGGAGCAGACGCTTGGAATCGCACAGAAGCTCTACGAGAAGAAACTCATCACCTATCCGAGAACGGGAAGCCGGTACATTCCCGAAGATGTGTTCTCCGAAATACCCAAACTGCTTGCCTTCATCGGTGCGATGCCCGAATGGAAAGGCAAGGTGCAGGCGAAAGCGCAGCCGGCACGCCGCAGTGTGGACAACGGCAAAGTGACCGACCACCATGCCCTGCTTGTTACGGGCGAGAAGCCGCTGTTCCTCTCCAAAGAGGACAACACCGTCTATCAGATGATAGCCGGACGCATGATAGAGGCTTTCTCGGAGAAATGTGTCAAGGACACCACTACTGTTACAGCGGAGTGTGCCGGAGCGGAGTTCACGGTAAAAGGCAGTGTCATCAGGCAAGCCGGATGGCGTGCGGTCTATGGCGAGGAGGACAAGGAGGAAATCTCCATCCCCAACTGGCAGGAAGGCGACACGCTGACACTGAAAGGCTGCTCGATCACGGAGGGAAAGACCAAACCCAAGCCGTTGCACACCGAAGCGACCTTGCTTTCGGCTATGGAAACGGCAGGCAAGGAGATTGAGGACGACGCGCTCCGTCAGGCATTGAAGGATTGCGGCATCGGCACGCCCGCCACCCGTGCGGCGATTATCGAAACACTCTTCAAGCGCGGCTATATGGAACGCTGCAAGAAATCGCTCGTGCCTACCGAAAAAGGGCTTGCTCTTTATTCGATAGTGAAGACGATGCGCATCGCCGATGTCGCCCTGACAGGCGAATGGGAAAAGGAACTGGCACGCATCGAGCGCGGGGAGCTGCCCGCCGATACCTTCCGCAAGGAGATAGAGGCGTACACGAGGGAGATTACCTCGGAACTGCTCTCATGCGACAAGCTCTTCGCCCGCAAGGATTCCGGCTGCAAGTGTCCCAAGTGCGGAACGGGAACGATGCAGTTCTACGGCAAGGTCGTCCGTTGCGACAATGCGGAGTGCGGACTGCCCGTTTTCCGACAGAAAGCGAACCGCACCCTTTCCGATGACGAGATCAAAGACCTGCTTACCGAAGGGCACACGAAACTGCTAAAAGGCTTCAAGAGCAAGCAGGGCAAAAGCTTTGATGCCATCGTTGCCTTTGACGGGGAGTTCAATACGACTTTTGTGTTCCCAGAAAGGAAAACGACCAAGAAATTTTCAGGACGGAAGAAATAATAGTAACTTTTGATAAGTCAGGCTGCATCCGGGCAATAGAAATAAACGGGTTTATTTCGTATTGTCTTCGATTTGAATAAAATCCTCACGCTCACAAATGTAAATATGATTTTCATTTGTTTCGCTTAATCGGATTTTTGCGCTAACTTTGCCACTGGTTCAGAGTAATGGATTGTTCTTCGATACCGGATTACACTCATACTTTGGATTTAGTGGTGGCACTCGGAGGGATACCGAGTGCCTTTTTCTTCCTTTTTCCAACCGATTATCCCGTTAATTATCAATCCGCTAAATCCAAAGTAATGAACAACAAGAAGAAAAACGAGGGTCAGACCGACTTTTCCTATTACGGTCTGTACCTGCTTGACTACCTCCGCAACAACCGGTTTGAACAGGCAACCGATACCGCCTTTATCCGTGAGCGTGCCGACCGCGCCGCCGAAACGTATGAACAGGCACGGCTTGACGGCTATCCCACCGAGGGCGCACAGGAACTGGCAATGAACATCCTGCTGCGCGGGCTTCACTACTCCAAGCATGCCATCCTCCGCGAAGTCGTGGAAAGCGAGTTTGCCGATGATGTGCCGGAGGATAAGCAGGATGGCTTCATTGCCGGACTGCTTCCGCTCGTGGATGCGGTGTTCTCCATTTACGACCTCTCGGACGACAACTTCGCCCTGTCGCCCGACTACGACCTGCTGCGCACGGAGCTGACGGGAGCCGTCGTACTTTACATCGAAGAGTATGGCGTTTAACCGCAAGCAGAGATTACGGGACAACATCGAGGCGATACGGACGGCATTCATCCTTGACAGGGAACAGCGTACCCCCACCGCACGCGAAAGGCTGCTGCTGGAGCGTTACTGCGGCTTCGGAGGGCTGAAGTGCATACTGAACCCCGCCAAGGAACTGACGGATGCCGTCCATTGGGCGAAATCAGACCTCGAACTGTTTGCCCCTACGGTGGAGCTGCACAGACTGGTGCGCGAGAACTGCCGTGACGAAATGGAATACAAGCGGTACATGGACGCGATGAAGCAGTCCGTACTGACCGCCTTCTACACTCCGCCGGAAATAACCGATGCGATTGCCGACGTGCTGCACGGGCACGGCATACGCCCCGACCGTGTGCTTGAACCCTCGGCAGGCATGGGCGCATTCGTGGATGCGGTGCTGGGCTACAAGCCGGATGCCGATATAATGGCATTTGAAAAAGACCTGATGACGGGCCGGATTCTGAAACACCTGCATCCCGATCAGAAAGTGCGGGTGCAGGGATTCGAGAAGATAGAAAAGCCGTTTACCGGCTACTTCGACCTTGTCATCTCCAACATTCCGTTCGGTGATGTGGCGGTGTTTGACCCGGAGTTTACGGGCAGCCACGACCCTGCAAGGCGTTCCGCCGCGAAGACGATACACAACTATTTCTTTCTGAAGAGCCTCGACACGGTGCGCGAGGGCGGCATTGTGGCGTTCATCACCTCGCAAGGGGTGCTGGATGCTCCATCCAACGCGCCCATACGCGAGTATATGATGAAACATGCCAATCCGGTGGGTGTCGCACGCCTGCCGAACAATCTTTTCACGGACAACGCAGGCACGGAAGTGGGCAGCGACCTGATCATCCTGCAAAAGAACAGCGGAAAGAAACGGGAACTGTATGATTATGAGGAAATGTTCATACAGACAGGGAAGACCCCGATCGGCAGTTTCGAGAACGGATATGTCGGCAGCATCGGCATGATTCCCCATTCCGACCTAATAAGAAGTACAGACCCTTACGGGAAACCTGCCTATAAAATCATGCACCGGGGCGACATTGAACAGATGGCGGAGGACTTGCGGGAGCATTTAAGCATTGAAATGCTAAAGTTTGACAAGAAACTGTATGACAGGCACAGTCTTCATCCTGCGCAAAGTAAAAGCACGGAAGGTGAAATTGTCTCCACTCCCGAAATACAGCCGCATATTGAAAATGTAACGAACTCCGAAACGGTGGCAAAACCGGAAGAAGTAACGCCACAGCCCACAGACGAAAAGCCGGAGATAGAGCCACACCGCCCGATGAAGCATTCGGACGGTGTGCAGCTCTCCCTGCTTGACCTTTTGGGAATGACCGAAGAAGTCAGCAAGGAGGAAGCTTCCAAGAAGAAAAAGGCAGCGAAAAAGGAAAGTGCCGCAAAGCGTACCGCGTCCAAACCGAAAGTGCAGGTTACACCGAAGGTTACGAATATACCTCCGCATACCACCTCTGTTTCTCCGGCTGAAAAGAAAACGGACGAGAAAAAGGAAGTGGAGGAAGTGGATAAGCAAAGCGATCCAGACGACATCTATGCTTCCATTAACTGGGAAGACAATCCGCCCATCAACGGTTTCTATGAAATGATGATGGATATGACACCTGAAAAGCGCAAGGCTCTTCGGCAAGTGGCGGAACGGCACAGGCAGGAACAATCGAAAGCACCCACCGTACAACAGGCGGAACACGATACGGAGGTGAAAAAGCAGGAGGAAGTCTTGGATATGAAACCGCGTCCCTATCACCGCACGCCTGAAATGCACCTGCGTGAAGGGTCGCTGGTGGCAAACAGGGCACGCGACATCGGGTATCTGAAAGACATCACTCCCTACGGTGCGACATTCCAGCCGATCGGACTGACCGGTTATCAGAAAGAAAAGGCACTGCTGTATGTATCAGTCCGTGACGCATACGAGAGGCTGTACCGCTATGAATCGAACAGACACGAGGCAAATCCCCAGTGGCGTGAACACCTGAACACCTGCTACGATGAATTTGTCATGCGCTACGGCAACCTGAATGCCAAGCAGAATGTGAAACTGGTGATGATGGATGCCGGCGGACGCGATGTCCTTTCGCTGGAACGTGCGGAGGGCGGCAGGTTTGTGAAGGCGGACATCTTTGAACGCCCCGTATCCTTCGGGGTGGAGTCCGCCGTGAATGCCGGGACACCGGAGGAAGCGCTTGCAGCATCGCTCAACCGGTTCGGAACGGTCGATCTCGATTATATGAGGGAGATAACCGACGGCACGGAGGAGGAACTGCTCCAAGCCCTGAAAGGGCGCATCTTCTACAACCCGCTCGTAACCGGTTACGAAATCAAGGACAGGTTCATCGCCGGGAACGTGATAGAGAAGGCGGAACGAATCGAAAATTGGATAAATGCCAATCCCGAAAATGAACATATGCCTGAAGTGAAGGAGGCACTGGAAGCATTGAAAGAAGCCGAACCGCAGCGGATTGAGTTTGAAGACCTCGACTTCAACTTCGGTGAACGATGGATTCCCACGGGCGTGTACGCCTCGTATATGAGCCACCTGTTTGAAACGGACGTGAAAATCGCCTATTCCGCCAGCATGGACGAGTTCTCGGTGGCTTGCGGCTACCGTACCATGAAAATCACGGACGAGTTTCTGGTAAAGGGTTATTACCGCCACTACGACGGTATGCACCTGCTGAAGCACGCCCTGCACAACACCTGCCCGGACATGATGAAGTCCATCGGCAAGGACGAGCACGGCAACGACATCAAGGTGCGCGACAGCGAGGGCATACAGCTCGCCAACGCCAAGATTGACGAAATCCGGGGTGGGTTCTCCGAATGGCTGGAAGAGCAGTCTCCGCAGTTCAAGGAGAGGCTCGTGACGATGTATAACCGCAAGTTCAACTGTTTCGTGCGCCCGAAGTATGACGGAAGCCACCAGACCTTTCCCGACCTCAATCTCAAAGGGCTGGCAAGCCGGGGAATCAAGAGCATATATCCCTCGCAAAAGGACTGCGTATGGATGCTGAAGCAGAACGGAGGCGGGATCTGTGACCATGAGGTTGGAACCGGTAAAACGCTGATAATGTGCATTGCAGCGCATGAAATGAAGCGGTTGAAACTGGCGAATAAGCCGATGATTATCGGCTTGAAGGCGAATGTGGCGGAGATTGCAGCCACCTATCAGTCCGCCTATCCGAACGCCCGCATCCTGTATGCATCGGAAAAGGACTTTTCCACCGCCAACCGCGTGCGTTTCTTCAACAACATCAGGAACAACGATTACGATTGTGTCATCATGAGCCACGACCAGTTCGGGAAGATACCGCAAAGTCCGGAGTTGCAACAGCGCATCCTGCAGGCGGAACTTGATACAGTGGAGGAAAACCTCGAAGTGCTGCGTCAGCAGGGCAAAAATGTGTCGCGGGCGATGCTGAAAGGGCTGGAGAAGCGCAAGCACAACCTTGAAGCAAAACTGGAAAAAGTGGAATACGCCATCAAGTCACGCACGGACGATGTGGCGGATTTCAAGCAGATGGGCATCGACCACATCTTCATTGACGAATCGCACCAATTTAAGAACTTGACTTTCAACACCCGGCATGACCGTGTGGCGGGGTTGGGAAACTCGGAAGGAAGCCAGAAAGCCCTGAACATGCTCTTTGCCATCCGCACCATACAGGAGCGGACGGGCAAGGACTTGGGGGCTACGTTCCTTTCGGGCACGACCATCAGCAACTCGCTGACGGAGCTGTACCTGCTCTTCAAGTACCTGCGTCCGAAAGAGCTGGAGAGGCAGGACATCCGCTGCTTCGATGCGTGGGCGGCGATTTTCGCCAAGAAAACCACTGACTTCGAGTTCAACGTGACGAACAACATCGTGCAGAAGGAGCGTTTCCGCTACTTCATCAAGGTGCCGGAGCTTGCCGCCTTCTACAACGAAATCACTGACTACCGCACGGCGGAGGATGTGGGCGTGGACCGTCCGCACAAGAACGAGATACTGCACCACATACCGCCCACGCCCGACCAGGAGTATTTCATCAAGCAGTTGATGGAATTTGCCAAAACGGGCGATGCGACACTGCTGAGCAGACTGCCGCTGTCGGAAACGGAGGAGAAGGCGAAGATGCTCATCGCCACCGATTACGCCCGCAAGATGGCACTGGATATGCGCATGATAGACCCGAACTACGAAGACCACCCCGACAACAAGGCGAGCCACTGCGCCAAGATGATAGCGGAGTATTACCACAGATACGACGCACAGAAAGGCACGCAGTTCGTATTCTCGGACTTGGGGACGTATCAGCCGGGTGAAGGGTGGAACGTGTACAGCGAGATAAAGCGGAAGCTGACGGAGGACTACGGCATACCGGCCGGCGAAGTCCGCTTCATTCAGGAGTGCAAGACCGACAAGGCACGCAAGGCGGTGATAGATGCCATGAATGCCGGGACGGTGCGTGTGCTCTTCGGCTCCACGAGTATGCTCGGAACGGGCGTGAACGCACAGAAACGGTGCGTGGCGATCCATCATCTTGATACGCCGTGGCGCCCGTCCGACCTGCAACAGCGTGACGGGCGTGGTGTGCGTGCGGGCAACGAGATTGCCAAGCATTTTGCCGGCAACAATGTGGATGTCATCATCTATGCGGTGGAAAAGTCGCTGGACAGCTACAAATTCAACCTGCTGCACTGCAAGCAGATGTTCATCTCGCAGCTGAAAAGCGGCGCGATGGGTGCACGTACCATCGACGAGGGGGCGATGGACGAGAAATCGGGCATGAACTTCTCGGAGTACATGGCTATTCTCTCCGGGAATACAGATTTGCTGGACAAGGCGAAGCTCGAAAAGAGAATTGCTTCGCTGGAGGGAGAGCGCAAGTCGTTCCACAAGGACAGGTGCGAGTCGGAGCTCAAACTGGAGACCAAGACCGGGGAACTGGGCGGCAACACGGCGGCCATTGAAGCCATGACAGAGGACTGGAACAGGTTCCTTGCCGCTGCCCGGACAGACAAGGATGGAAACCGGCTGAATGCGGTCAGGGTGGACGGCGTGGACTCCACCGACGAGAAGGTTATCGGGAAGCGTTTGCAGGAGATAGCCAAGAACGCCACTACGGGCGGACTGTACAAACCGATTGGGGAACTGTACGGCTTCCCCGTCAAGGTGGTCAGCGAAAGGACGCTCAAAGAGGGACTGGAGTTCACAGACAACCGCTTCGTGGTGGAGGGAAACTACAAGTACACCTACAACAACGGGCATC
>OHPI01000459.1_pt1 | contig 28777 bp, 19 predicted proteins | sample 1577651 | NCBI WGS metagenome assembly OHPI01 (sample SAMEA3879578, study PRJEB24766) | human gut metagenome | biome: human-associated habitat; feature: feces | place: USA | collected 1985/1987
GGCGCAGCTGGCCGAATCGCCCGACTGCTTCTATCCCGTCATGCGGGAGCGCGGCCTCGTCCGCACCGCCGAGGGCGAGAAACGGCGCATCCGCATCGAAGCCGAAGACGACAGCGGCAACCGTTCGATACTCGAATTCCGGACGATCCGACAGCCTGCGCAGCGGGATTTTCGCGCCGTATGCGATTCGACGGCTCTCATCGTCGATAACCGCCGGCCCTTCTCGCATACAGCGGGAGAGGCATCGGTTCACATCCCCGCCGGCGTCTTCTACGAACCGCTCTTTTTCAGTCAGTCGAGCCGCCCGGCCCAATTCGCCGCCGCACCGTCGGTCGCCGTCCTCTCTCCCCTCTATTCGATCCTCGATTACGACACGCCTCTGCATACGGCGGCTACGGTTACGATCCGGGCATATGTTCCTCAGAACTTACAACCCCACACCACCCTGGGTTTCGTCCGCAAAGGGAAGGTTTCCTATGCCGGAGGAAAATATAAAAACGGCGCCGTCACCCTTTCGACCCGCACATTGGGCGACTTCTGCGTGGTGGCCGACACCGTTCCGCCACGCATCGAGCCCCGCTTCAAAGCCGGAGAGCCGATCAGAACGCGCAGCATCACCTTCCGCCTGCGAGACAACTTCTCCGGCATAGGCAGCTATACGGCCACACTCGACGGGGAGTGGATCCTGCTCGAACGCAATCCGATGCAGGGCACCATTACCCACACCTTCGACGACTCCCGCACCCCGAAAGGCCGGAGCTACACGCTCCAACTGACCGTCACGGACAACTGTGGCAACAAAACCGTCTGGAAACGGACGATAACCCGATAACAATACCGATATTTACATACTTCAGACACTGCCCGCAACATTCAGACGGCCGACCGGAAAATCGGCCAGAGCTTTTTTCAGACAACGCACTGCCGGATTACACGGCTCCGTTCATCTTCGGTCCCTGGCGAATCCTCTCACAAGCCCGGCACACCATGACAACGAAAGATCCGCTAAACAGTTATTGTTTAGCGGATCTTTCATCGTTTTTCTCAAGTGATTCCGGAGCGGTTCGAACGCTCGACCCACAGCTTAGAAGGCTGTTGCTCTATCCAACTGAGCTACGGAACCATCGTTTGCAGCACATAATCGCACAGCGCAGCAAAGGTAATACAAAATCCTCGCTTATGCAAGCAACACGACAAGTTTTACCTCTTATCCAGCAAGGTATCAAATAGTTAATACAACACAACGGAAAAAATAGTTCGCACCCAAAATTCCAGCACTTTTTCCTTTTATCTCCGAACCGTACACCGACAAAACAACATTTCCGCACATCAAAATTTCACACAATTAATATTCTGAAAAACAACACACTACAAACATCCCCCTCTTTACACACAAAAACTTTTCACCCAAATTACAACGAATATAATTTTCGATCCGGCCGTCGGCCGTTGCAGAAAAACTTTGTTTTGTGGAACTTTGCGGTGGCAATACCCCAGAGCGTGTTGTGTATTAGGAAACATTCACTAACTTTGCAGTGCCGTCCCCGACGGATGGCGACATATTGTTTAGTGAAAGTGTTTCGCTAATCCTTGACGATAAAATTTGGCGATTTTAAGGAAACAAGGATAGGCAATACAGACACTCATCACCGTGTATAGCTATATCGGTTCTCGATATACTATTCGGTGTGGGGTATTGTTTATTTGTTTCCGGGCCACGCCAAATGCCTGTCGTCAGATAAACGAACGACTCCACACTTTTTTTGTTCAAACCACCGCAGCAGGAGCCGATACGGTAAGTAGCAGGAATGATCAAATTTCTACTTATTAAATAATCTTATTATGAAAAAACTCTTTTTATTCGCAATCGCCGTACTGCTTGTCTGCGGCTGTACCGACAGCGGTATCGATGAAACGCCCTACGGAGGATCGGATAACACCGAGAACCCCGGCGACGGTAACGACTCGGAGGATGAAAAACCGGACATTCCGGAATATTCGATCAACGGAAGCGTGCAGAAAGGGCAGTTCATCCAAGGCTCTGTCGTCACTATCCAGGAGCTGAACGAACGACTGCAACCGACCGGTAAAAGTTACCAAACGCAGATTCTCGACGACATGGGCTCGTTCGAACTTACATCGGATATTGACAGCCGCTACGTAGAGATCATCGCCGAGGGTTTCTATTTCAACGAAGTGACAGGCAATCTTTCCGATGCCCCGCTGACCCTGCGGTCTCTGTCCGACCTTGCAATGGAAGGAAAGTCGAACGTCAATTTGCTCACTTCGCTGGAAACGCCCCGCATCAAGTACCTTGTTTTGAACGAGGGCCGGACCATTCCGGATGCACGCCGGACGGCCGAGCAGGAAGTGCTCCGATCGTTCTGCATCCCGCAAGACGAACTTCCCTCGCCGGAAGGCTTCGACAAGATGGACATCGCCCGTCCGGGTGTCGGCAACGCCATCCTGCTGGCTATTTCCGCCACGCTGCAACACGGACGAACGGTTGCCCAACTCTCGGAAATCGTTTCCAAAATCGCGACAGACATCGAGGTGAACGGACAGATCAAAGACGAAGCCCTGCTCGCAGCCGTACGGAGCAACGGTATGGGGATTAAACCTGCGAGAGTTACGAGAAATTTGGAACGACGTTATGAAGAACTCTCCATTACGGATTATGCAATTCCACCGTTCGACGAGTACTTGGATATTGACGGCAACGGAGTGATCGACAAACTGGATGATTGGTTCGACCATCCGTTTGAAGAAAGGTTTGAACTGATTTTCGAACCGTACGATATCGAAATGCGCAGCTTCAACGTGCAAGTCACCCCAAATTTCAATGATACATGGTATTATGTGGGAATCACCACTGCCTCGTATTTCGATTCTTACGACGACTGGCGCCAATTTATCCAAGATATGACCCCAGAGAACTCATACTCGCCGAGCTTATATATGGATAGAGAAATATTGCAAATAAATTGTATTCCGGGAACAGAATATGTAATTTATGGATTCCTCGACACCAATGATTTTCCAAATAATATATTCATTGCTCGCGTGACGAGCAAACCCCTGCCGCGCAATATGAACGCTACCGTGCAGGCGGAATGGCAACTCTATGACGGGACGGCTCTGGAAACACTCTACCCAGATATTTACAAAGGGGCAAGCGACCATCGGGTATTTATCTTCCAGGTTACCCCGACAAGCCCTGAAACAATCCATACATGGGGCCTTCTGCATGTCGCACGATCAACACAACTGAATCTTTCAGATATGCAGATCCTCGACTATCTCGAAACCGGCACATTGTTCGGCTGGAAAAATGTCGAAAATGGTTATTATTTCCTCCCCGCCGAAATGGAAACATTCGGATTCTACTATTGCGGACAGGATGAAAGCGGCGCCTGGGGCGAATTATACTACGAAGAATTAACCTTCACCGAAGACGATCTGTGCGATCCGAAGAGTGCTCCAAACTCGGGATTTATCAACGGCAAATCGGCGGTTACGCCAAACCGTACCGCCCTGATCGCAACCGCCTTCACTGCACCTGTCCGCTTCTGCAAAGCAGCCGAATACGGCCGGACACCCCATCTTTTACCAAATTGATCCATTTTGTTTCCCGGCAGATTTGGCAATTCGGTTTTTTGTTTCTACCTTTGCTCCCCTGAAAGCCCCGAAAAGTGGGTAGCGTTTATTAATTTCATTAAAAATTTTATAGCAAATGGCTGTTAAAATTCGTCTGGCACGCCACGGTAAGAAAGGTTTCGCTTTCTACCACATCGTTGCCGCAGATAGCAGAGCGCCACGTGATGGTAAATTCATCGAGAAATTGGGTACCTACAATCCCAATACGAATCCTGCTACGATCGATCTGAACTTCGAGAAAGCTCTGGATTGGTTACTCAAAGGCGCACAACCCACCGACACCTGTCGGGCGATCCTCTCCTACAAAGGCGTAATGTACAAGAAGCACCTGCTGGGCGGTGTCGCTAAAGGTGCATTCTCCGAGTCGGACGCCGAGGCCAAATTCAACAAATGGCTGAGCGAGAAGCAGACCAAGATCGAGAACAAGACCAACAAACTGGCGTCGGACGCTAAATCGGCCGAGAAGAGCCGTCTGGCCGCCGAGACCAAAATCAAGGAAGAGCGCGCAGCCGCTCTCGCCGAGAAGAAAGCCGCTGCCGAAGCTGCCGCACGTGAGGCCGCCGAAGCTGCCGCTGCCGAATCGGCTGAAGCAGCAGCTCCCGCAGAGGGAGAAGCTCCTGCCGAGGCATAGTTACAACCGTTATGTTGTTGTCGGTTGCGCGCGTGAGTAAACTCTTCGGAGTTGAAGGTGGGGTTTTACTGAATCTCTACACGACGTTTCCCGATGACTTCTCAACAGAGGAACCGCTGTTCGTGAAGATCGATTCACTGGCGGTTCCTCTTTTTTGCGACCGCTTCGAACGGAGGGGCAAGACCAACGCATTGGCGACATTCGCGGATATCGACTCCGCTCGTCGGGCGGAAGAGTTTATCGGGCGGGAGTTGTACCTCGAGCACGAGGACGACGAAAACGATGAATTCTACCTGGAAGATTTGATCGGATTCCGGGTACGGATCGGTACGTTGAAAGGCGAAATCACGGATTATTACGACAGCGAGGCCAATCCTCTCTTCGAGGTGGAGATCGGCGGCAAACGGATCCTGGTTCCGGCGGTCGAGGAGTTCATCGCAGGCATCGATTTCGAGGGCCGTACGGTGAAGATGGTACTGCCCGAGGGACTGATCGAACTGTAACGAGAATCGGTGGAAAACCGGTGCTTCCGTGACCGGATATTTCCGGCAAAACGCGCCTTTCGGTGCGGTCGAAAAGTAAAATTTGCGCAAAAAGTATGGCACGTGTAGTTATCGGACTCTCCGGCGGCGTCGATTCGTCGGTAGCGGCCTACCTGCTCCAACAGGCCGGACATGAGGTTATCGGACTCTTCATGATCAACTGGCACGACACTACGGGCACGCTCGAAGGCGACTGCCCCTGGCACGACGACCGGCTCTTCGCCGAACTTGTCGCCCGACGGCTCGACATTCCGTTCCATACGGTCGATCTCTCGGACCAGTACCGTCGCCGGGTGGTGGACTATATGTTCTCCGAATACGCGAAAGGGCGCACACCCAATCCCGACGTGCTCTGCAACCGCGAAATCAAGTTCGACGTTTTTCTGAAGGAAGCCCTCAAGCTGGGAGCCGATTTCGTGGCTACGGGACACTACTGTCGCAAGGCCGAAGAGACGGCGCCCGACGGCCGGACGATCTACAAATTGCTTGCGGGTAGCGATCCCAACAAGGACCAGAGCTACTTTCTCTGCCAACTTTCACAGGAACAGCTTTCCCGGGCGCTGTTTCCGGTCGGCCACCTGCTCAAACCCGAAGTGCGACGCATCGCCGAGCAAATGAAGCTCGCTACGGCCAAACGCAAGGATTCGCAAGGCATCTGTTTCGTCGGCAAGGTCGATCTGCCGGTCTTTCTTCAACAAAAGCTCAAAGCAAAAACCGGCAACGTCCACGAAATCAAAGCCGATTGGCCCAAATACGGACAAGCCGTCCCACTCGTCGGCAAAACGGAGGATGCAGGGATGGGCACGGCGGAACGAACGGCTTCGGATAAAAGTGCCACCCTACGCGGTATAAATCCGGCGAATACGGACTCGACAGAATGTCCGAACCCGGCGACAGCTCCGACGGCAACCGCCGCAAAGCGGTCCTCCACTCCGACGGATACCGAACTGGCTGCACTCGCTGCTCCCTACCGTTATACCGTGCGCGACGGCAAAAAAATCGGGCAGCATAACGGAGCCCACTTTTATACCATCGGCCAACGCAAAGGGCTGGGGATCGGCGGCCGCAAGGAGTCGCTTTTCGTACTGGCAACCGACGTGGAGCAGAACGTGATCTACGTCGGCGAGGGCGACAACCATCCGGGACTTTACCGCCGGGCCTTGCGGATCGCTCCCGGCGAGCTGCACTGGATCGACCCGCTCCGGGAATTGAAAACGGGCGAAAGCCGTCGTTTCGATGTCCGTATCCGCTACCGCCAGCCGCTGCAAGGAGCGGAACTCTTCATCCGTCCGGACGCGGCCTACCTGCTTTTCGACGAACCTCAGCGTGGAATCACGCCGGGACAGTTCGCAGCCTGGTACGATGGCGATGAGCTGGTCGGATCGGGCGTCATCGCCGAATAACCGGACTTTCCCCGATAGCGTCCAAGCGACCGCCGCAGAAGAAGAAGCTCATAAACACGGGCCATTTTACCGAAACCCCGGCAAAACAGGCGACAAACAGTCTTCACAACCCTCCGCTCCACGCTCAAAATACAGGCAGCCATCACGTACCGTACCGGCCGATTTCCGACAAGCATTTCCCTCCCAAGCCCCTTTCCACAAGGAGGCAAAAGAAAGGGACAGCCCAGAACACGCCCCCGGCGAACGATGACAAACAGCCTCGGGAAACAAGTCTGAAACCCGAACCCAATATAATCGCCATACTTGTTGCGGCAATCGGAATTATCCCGCCCGCTTCCTCGATCGTCCGCAAAAAGGGAGCGGGAAACGAAGAAATGCCATCCGACAAAAAACCCCCCTCGGCTATTGAGCCGAGGAGTGTCAATACAGACCGATTTCGGACTTAAGTCGAAAATATTGAAAATTCAACCTTCGAAAAGTCGCCGCATTCCGTACGACCAGTCGAAACGGCCCGCACCCTATTGCATCTCCACGATCAGCGAACTATAATCCGACCAGTTCTTCTGATATTCGGCTTTCGTCCCTTTCGGTACATATATTTTATAGGAAACCAGATCCCAACCGCCGGGTTTCGGGAAGACGCCTCTCGAACCGCTCTCCAACACCGGGAAAGAGCCGGACGCAATATCGTCGAACAAAACGGTAATCTTCTCCAGGGTCATCTGATCCCAGGAACTCCTCGTATTGAAGGCCTGATCGCCGATACGCTGAATACTCTTTCCGATAACGACCGTTTTCAATGCGGTGCATTCCGCAAACGCTTTCGCGGCAATCTCGGTAACTCCATCGCCGATATAAGCCTCCTGCAAACCCGTACAATGCCAGAAAGCCCAATCTCCCATACTTGTCACACTTTCCGGAATAACAACTTTCGTCACAAAGCTGCATAACATAAATGCATAATCTCCGATGCGGGTCACACCTTCGCCAATCGTCAAGGAGGAAATCCTGTTCACATGCGGATACCAAGGCGGAGTTTCCGAAGTACCTCCATCTCTATAATCGGGCATAGGTCCCTCCCCGGTAATCGTCAGGACACCATCCTCCGTCAAAGTCCATGTAAGCTTCCCGGTCGTTCCCCCAAAAATCACCGCCGCCGAATCGCTGCCATCGCAAGAAGATAACCCTACAGGAAACAACAGGCAAAAACACAAAGACCAAAATAAAAATCTTCTCATAAGCTGAAAATCATTAAATCCCCCTAAAAACAGTTCGTCCAATAAAACAATTCGACATAAATATATAAAAAATTATTCAAAGAGCGCCTATTCGGCAATATTTGCCATGGTGATTGATTATACGATTTAGTGTATCCCCCAGGATTTATCAGGATTTAGTTCGTCATCGCCTCATTTTTTTACAGCGACAATCACGCCCCAAGCTCCATAATATCGTCCTACTAATCTCTTTATCAACGATGTACTTCGTCATAGCATACAATAACCACAAAATACATCCGTAGCAAACATGCTCGATCATCATCGGTGGTCGCTGCTCTATGCCCTGCTCCTCCTTATCCTTTATATGAAAATCGATTTTTACAAAGACTTTTAACCCAAAGCGTTATGTGACAAAGGCAATGACGGGCCGACGGTCGCCGGCACAATTCGTATGTTTTTCAACTTCCCAAAACACCTTCCCTACCGGGACCGAAAGAGATTTCAGACCAGAACTGATCAACACGTCCACGACACACCAACGGATTCTCTCTCCCGCACCACACAAACCTCAATCGCGAATACACACGAACCGCGATCTATCGCCTACATAAATTTAACGCTTTTAATACGGGTGTCCCGCCCGGCGATTTCACGTTCGACGAGGCCCGTCACCACATCTGCGGCATCGTGCCAGCGGTTAGCACGGAATTTCCAGCGGTAAGTGGTCAGATGGGCATACAATTCGGGCCAGCGCAGCGCCCAGTCGCAGGGAAAACGTACCGTATGAACCACCGTCGCTGCGTTCGAGAGGATGCGGGCTTCCTTGTTAGCGGACTGGTGAAACCACTCCACACGAACCTGCGGCGCTAAAGCCTGCACCGCGCGGGCAAATCCCCGGCCTCCGTTGTTACTCTCGATCAGTGCCGCACGCGTACCCGACTCGCGGAGCATCGTTCCCACCAGTCCTTCGGTCATCTCCATCGGTTCGCGCGAATAAACCGCATCGGTAACGTAGATCACCCCGTCCGGATCGACGACATAACAGAGCGAACAGAGGTAATCGTCGCCCGTATCGGCCGTATCGGTATAGTTCGCCCGGCGCACGATGTCGCGGGGCAGCTCCTCGTAAGTCAGGAAATTATCCCCGTAGAGCAGCCCTTCGCGCACCGAAGGACGCCCCTGATACATACACTCGAACCGCACGGGATCGAGCCGCCGCTTACCACGCAGCAATTCCGCGCCGTGAAGCTCCTCCCAGAGCGCTTCGCCCGGTTCACGGGGATCGACCGGCGACGGAGGACGCGTTTTGAGAGCTTCGAAGTTCAAATAGAGCCAGGTATCGGGCGGCAGCGTATCGAGCTGCGCCCAGTCGGTGAACTCGACGAAAGGCTCCCGGCGGCAGAGCGTGCCGATCAAATCCTCCTCGTGCCAGCGCGTGAAGACGATCAACTCGCCGGAGAAGTTGTGCATACGGGTCTTCACGACCGAGGTGTACCACTCCCAACAGTTCTCCCGCACGACGGGCGAATTGGCCTCCATCGCATCTTTGTAAAGGTCGTCGAGAATGAAGCAGTCCACACGGTTGCCCGTGAGCGCCCCCTCGCGGCCGACAGAGAGCAGGCCGCCCCGGTGACCGATGATCTCCACCTCATCAGCCGTACGCAGGTACTCCGGAGGCCTGGCTCCCCGCTTGATGGTCGTTTCCGGGAAAAAGGCCGCATATTCGGGCGAATCGATGATACGCTGCACGCGCCGGTTGAACTTCGAAGCCAACGAAGCCGAATAGGAGGCGATGGCGATCCGCAGATCGGGATTGCGCCCCAACAGGTAGGCGGGCAGCAGGGTCGAAGCCCCGACGCTCTTGCCATGCTGGGGCGGCATGGTGACGATAAGCCGGCGGACGCGCCCGGCGGCGAATGCCTCCAGTACGCGGTAGTAGGCCTCGTGAAACCACCGGAACTCCAGAAAGGGATAGACTCCGGCGGCAAACAGGCCGAACGGAGGCAAATCCCCCGCAGAAGCCGGTTCTGCGGGGGACAAGTCCTTCAATACATCTATATTCATAGGTCAGTAGTTTTTAAGCTCCGCCCGGTGGCACGGCGCTGCCGAAGGGAGGCGGAGGGTTTCGATACGCACGGGTCGGCCGGATTCCAGAATCGCCGCATCCGACAATCGCAGAACAGCGTTCAACTTTTCGAACGACAACGGAAAAACGGAACCGCCCGTTGCAGCGGGTATCGAAAACCAAGAACAATGTGTTCGGAAAAAGACCGCAGGAGGCGCCGCTCCGGATGGGATGTGCGATCTTGCGGAGTCGAATCAGAAGAGGTACTCCTTAAGCTCGGAAAAGGAGAAATCGTTGGGGCGTTCCCCCGCTTGGTCGGATGTATGGAATTCCCACCAGACGGGAACCAGGTCGTCGATTCGATCGGCGTCGCCTTCGGGCAGACACTCCTTCGAACGATAGATTACGATCGAGGCGACGAAACGACACTCTTTCGAACCGTAGTCGAATGAAAACGAACCGGAATAGAAACTCTTCTCCCCGATTTCATCCAACAGCTTGCGAGCGACGATACCGTATAACTCCGGAATAATTGGATAGGTCATCGTAAAAGAATTTAGTTCAATAAAAATTTTGCATAAACAAAATAAATCGTTTAACTTTGCAAGACAAAGATAAGTTCAATTTTTGAATTTAATACAAGAGAATCAAAATATTTACCATAAAAAATTTTGATACGATATGACGGGGGATCGCTTAAAACTATTGAGAAAGACAATAGGTCTGACACAAGAGCAGTTAGCTCAACGATTAGGCATCGGAAAGGCCGCCCTTTCGATGATCGAAACGGGCAAGGCGGCGCTCTCGTCCCGGAACAAGAACATCCTGGTTCAAGAATTGAATGTCAATCCGGACTGGCTCGACAGCGGAGAAGGGGAAATGTTCAATGCCGAACCCGATCTGACCGCCTACATGCACCGCACGGACAACACGCTGCCGCTGCAAAGCGTCCCCCTCTACTCCATAGAAGGGACGGCGGGCCTGGTGCCGCTCTTCGCCGATCACGCGCAGACGCGGCCCGTCAATTTCATCCACATCCCCAACCTGCCCAAGTGCGACGGTGCCATCTATATCGTGGGCGACTCGATGTACCCGCTGCTCAAAAGCGGCGACATCGTACTTTACAAACAGCTCAAGGATATCGGCGACATCTTCTGGGGCGACATGTACCTGCTCTCGATCGACATCGACGGCGAAGAGTACATCACGGTCAAATACATCCAAAAATCCGAGCGGGAAGGGTACGTGAAACTCGTCAGTCAGAACCCCCATCACGCCGACAAAGAGGTGGCCGTGGACCGCATCCGGGCCCTCGCCCTGGTCAAGGCCAGTATCCGGATGAATTCGATCCGGTAGCACGAAATCGCGCGAGCCGTTACGGGCCGTACCCGAAACCGGATTTCGGTGCAGCGTTCCAAATGTTCCGGTTGCGATGCCCGCAGCCGGGATTTCTTCCTATTTATAATTACAAAAAGCACAAAAAAAGCAAAGTTTTAACCAAACAATATTTTTTTAATTACGATTTGTGAGTTTTATCCGGAATATATTTGTTATATTTGTGGCATTATATTATAATGTTTTCGACAAAGGAAGGCAGGGTCGAATCGATCGAAACCGTGCCGGCCACAGAAAACGACCCAATAAAGCAACCTTATTATATTACTAATTCACATACAGCAATGAATGAAAACAAGGTACAAGAGCTGCAAGATGTCGTGATCCGCTTTTCGGGCGACTCCGGTGACGGCATGCAGCTTACTGGCACGCTCTTTTCCGACACTTCAGCCTTGCTCGGCAACGGAATCTCGACATTCCCCGACTATCCCGCCGAAATCCGCGCCCCGCAAGGTACCGTAGCGGGTGTATCCGGATTCCAGGTGCACTTCGGAGCCAAAAGACAGCTCAACCCGGGCGACTTCTGCGACGTACTGATCGCAATGAACCCTGCGGCACTGAAGGCGAACCGCAAATGGCTCAAGCCGGGTGCAACGGTAATCCTCGACGAGGACTCCATTACCGAAGAGCACCTTCGGAAAGCGGGTTTCGCAACGCTCGACCCGATCCGGGAGCTGAACCTGGAAGATTTCAACGTAGTCGTTCCGAACATTACGGAGATGACCAAGGCGGCTTTGGCGGATTCCGGTCTGGACAACAAAGCGATGGTCAAGTGCAAAAACATGTTCGCACTGGGTATCTGCTTCTACCTCTACAACCGTCCAGAGGATCATGCGAAACACTACCTCGATTCAAAATTTGCGAAGAAAAATCCGGCTATAGCCGAAGCCAACAAACGCGCTATCGACGCCGGTTACAACTATGCCGCCAACACGCATCAGTTCGCCAATACATATACCGTCGCATCGGGCCAGATGGAGAAAGGCACTTACCGGTCGATCAGCGGTAACGTCGCAACGGCATGGGGTCTTTGCGCCGCATCCGAGAAGAGCGGTCTGCCCCTCTTCTGCGGTTCGTACCCCATCACTCCGGCTACCGTCATTCTCGAGGAACTCGCCAAACGTAAGGACCTCGGTGTGAAAACCGTACAGGCCGAAGACGAAATCGCGGGTATCTGTACGGCCATCGGTGCTTCGTTCGCCGGTAACTTCGCCGTGACGACCACGTCGGGTCCCGGTCTTTCGCTCAAGAGCGAGGCATTGGGTCTGGCCGTGATGACCGAGCTTCCGCTGGTAGTCGTGGACGTACAGCGCGGCGGCCCCTCGACGGGTCTTCCGACCAAGACCGAGCAGAGCGACCTTCAGCAGGCCCTCTACGGCCGCAACGGAGAAAGCCCGGTAGCGGTCATCGCCGCCTCGATGCCGAGCGACTGCTTCCACTACGCATTCGAGGCCGGTCGTATCGCCATGGAGCACATGACGCCGGTAGTGCTTCTCTCGGACGGATTCATCGCCAACGGTTCCGAACCGTGGAAGATCCCTTCGATGAAGGATTACCCGACCATCAACCCGCCGATCATCGACAAAACCGAGGACGGAGGCCCTTTCATGCCCTACGCCCGCAACGAGAAGCTGGCACGCAGTTGGGCATTCCCCGGCAAAGCAGGTCTGGAGCACCGTGTAGGCGGACTGGAGAAAGACAAGCTGAAAGGCAGTATCTCGATCGACCCACAGAATCACCAGGAAATGACGAACCTGCGTGCCGCGAAAATCGCCAAGATCGCCGACTACATCCCGCACCAGACGGTTTACGGCGACCCGGAAGGCGATCTGCTCGTAGTAGGTTGGGGCGGTACACGCGGACACCTGCAGAATGCCGTCGATAAAATGCGTGCCGAAGGCAAGAAAGTTTCGCTCTGCCACTTCAACTACATCAACCCGCTGCCGCACGGCGTCGCCGACATCTTCAAGCGCTTCAAGAAGATCGTGGTTTGCGAGCTCAACGAAGGACAGTTCGCCAACTACCTGCGCGGCAAATTGCAGCAATTCGACTACGAACAGTACAACAAGTGCGAAGGCCAGCCGTTCACGGTGACCGAGCTCACGAACAAGTTTCACTCTTTACTGAAATAAAGCCATGGCAGATTACAAATATACTCCGGCAGACTTCAAAAGCGACCAGGAAGTAAGATGGTGTCCCGGCTGCGGTGACCACGCAATTCTGAATGCCGTACAGCGGGCCCTGCCCGAAATTGCCGACCAGACCGATACGCCGCACAACCTCTTCACGTTCATCTCGGGCATCGGCTGCTCGTCGCGCTTCATTTACTATATGAAGACCTTCGGCTTCCACTCCGTACACGGACGCGCCAATGCCATCGCTACGGGTGTGAAGACTGCGAATCCGCGTCTGAACGTTTGGGTTACCTCGGGCGACGGCGACTCGCTGGCCATCGGCGGCAACCACTTCATCCACGCGATCCGCCGCAACATCAACCTCAACGCGATCCTGTTCAACAACGAGATCTACGGTCTGACCAAAGGTCAGTACTCGCCGACCTCGAAGCTGGGCAAAATCACCAAGACCTCGCCCTACGGTACGGTCGAAAAGCCGTTCAACCCCGGCGAACTGGTGATCGGCGCGAAAGGCACCTTCTTCGCCCGTTCGATCGACATGGAGGTGAATCTGACCAAAGAGTGTCTGATCGCAGCGGCGAAACATCAGGGTATGTCGGTCACCGAAGTTCTGCAAAACTGCGTGATCTTCAACGACAAGACCCATGCGGCTTTCGCCGGAGACAAGGCTACCCGCCAGGAGCACACCATCACGCTGCGCCACGGCGAGAAGATGCTCTTCGGCGCCAACAACGAAAAAGGTCTGGTGTTCGAGGATATGCGCCTGAAAGTCGTAACGGTCGGACAGGACGGCTATACGCTGGACAAGATCCTGACGCACGACGCCCACACCAAAGACACGACGCTGCACTCGATGCTGGCCGCAATGAAATATCCCGACTATCCGGTCGCACTCGGTGTAATCCGTTCGGTCGAGGACGAAATCGTTTACGATCAGGCCGTTGAAAAGCAGGTGGAAGAGGTGAAAGCCCAGAGCAAGATCCACTGCGTGGACGACCTGCTCCACTCGGGCGCTACTTGGGAGATCTAATCTTCAAGATATATTCGAAACAAAAAAGCTGTCGAAAACGACAGCTTTTTTGTTTCGATAACAGAGAGAACCGATCTGCAGGAAATATCTCAAAGTTTCAGCACTTCATCGACTCCCATATCCTTATAGGTGGACTCCAGCTCCTCGCCCCGGTCTGAAATAACCAAGAGCTTGTCACCGACCTTCAGTTCGGTATTGCCCTGTGGAACGAAATAATCTCCGTCACGATAGACCATCATCACCAGCGTATTCTCCGGCAGGTTGATCTCCTTGAGCGTAGCGCCCCCCTGAAGCATCGATTCATTGACAAGGACCTCGGTAAATATCGACGGAATATCTTCGTGGACATCGACCCCGAAGGCAGGACTCTTTTCGGCATACCCGAGTCCGAGCAGATTCGCCATCCAGCTCACGGTCGTACCCTGTACCAGCAGCGAGAGAATCGTCACCAGAAAAACCACGTTGAACAGCAGCCGTGCCCCCTCCGTACCGGCCAGCAAAGGATAGGTCGCAAAAATAATCGGCACGGCACCGCGCAGACCGACCCAGGAAACATAAAGACGGGCTTTGGTCGTAAACTTGCGGAAAGGCATCATACAGGCGAACACCGTGATAGGACGCGCAATGAACATCATAAAAGCCCCGACCAGGCATCCCAGCATCAGCACGTCGGGCTGCAAGAGTTCGTCGAGGTTGACGAGCAGACCCAGCGTAAGGAACATCACGATCTGCACCAGCCAGGTGAAGCCGTCGAAGAAGATCGTAAGCGACCGCTTCTGCGTCAGCTGATTATTCCCCAAGACCAAACCGGCCAGATAGACGGCCAGATATCCGTTGCCACCGATCAGGTCGGTAAACGAGAAGGTAAAGAAAACGAAGGCAAGCAAAAGCACCGGGTAAAGCGAATAGTTGCTCAGGTTAATGCGGTTAATGGTCCATACGCCGATCCGACCGATGGCATACCCCATCAAACCGCCGAGAAGCATCTGAATCACGAATTTCACGATACTCATCGGTACGCTCACGGCCTCCGCACCGCCGGACAATACGCCAATCAGCACAATGGTCAGCACGTACGCCATCGGGTCATTCGAACCGCTCTCCAGCTCCAGCAGAGGGCGCAGGTTCTCGTTCAGCCCCTGTTTCTTGCTTCGCAGGATGGAGAAAACCGAAGCCGAATCCGTCGAAGACATCGTCGCGGCCAGCAGCAGCGCCGCAGGAAACGATACGGCCAGCCCGACCCATGGGGCAATGAGCGTGACGAAACCCGCTACGATCACCGCCGTCATGACGACTCCGGCGGTCGCCAGTACGATACCCGGTCCGATCACCGGTCGTATTTCCGAAAACTTGGTATCCATACCGCCCGTGAAAAGGATGATACAAAGAGCGATCATACCTACGAACTGGGTCGCTTCGACAGAATGGAACGAAATGAAATTGATACCGAACAGCATACCGACCCCCAGAAAAAAGAGCAAGGCCGGGGCGCCGAAACGATAGGCCGCCTTGCCGGCCATTACCGCGACGAAAAGAAGCAAGGCTCCGATCAACAGAATGTTTTCGGTCGTAATGATATTATGCATAGGAAATCCTTATATAAATTTACAAAAAATGCCTGTCGCGTACAATCGCTGACAGGCACCGCACCCTATTGAGGAATGAATAGGTAAGTAATCGTTCCCGACTGTCGGGCAGGCGCCGAATCATCGATATTGAAAAGCGAGTTACGTGCAGCTTCCAGCGCAGCCTCCCGCATACAGTCATCGCCTCCGGAGGCCACTTTTGCAGCAACGACCTCTCCCGAAGGATTGACCGTAATACCGACGACCACTTCGCCGCCTCCCTCGCACTGATAGGCCGGCACCTCCAGATAACGGCGCGTCCGCACGGGATCGGTCAGCGAAAAGGAAACCGTGACCCGTCCCCTGGCCCGACTGTCCTGTGTCCGATCGTCCTTGCCGCTGCGCCCCATACGCTCCCGAATCGCACGCTCCTCGGCCAATCCCTGCTCGTAAGCGTCCCGGTTGGCCTGCATCCGTTCGCCGACCGCTTCGGCGGATTCTTTCAGCGACGAGGACATCGAGCCACGGTCGTCACGCGACCGCTCCTCGAGCGCATTCTCGTTGGAATACTGGTTGCGCACATCCCGCCAATCGCCGCCTTCCTGCGCCTGTTGGCGAGCCCGTACCTCCTGTTCAAGACGCATCTTCTCCGCCTCGAGCTCCGCTAAAGTTTTCGTATCAATGATTATGCCTTGCACGGAAGGTTTGGCCCCCACGACGATTTTTCCCACCATAAAGGCGATCGCAAGCACCAAATAGGCAATCAACGTGACACACAATCCGATCCGATGGTCGTAAGCCCATTCTCCCGCATCGTTTTTTTTCTGCTCGAAGGGAAGCTGCAATTTCGGAGGACGAGGAGTTCTGTCGGGTGATGCCACGGAATTTCGGTTTATCAATAATTTAGGCAAAAATACGATTTTTGAATAATATTTCCTATATTTGCGCGCAAATAATGCGATAAACATTTCCGAAAATGACGGTCGGCCCCACACACGTCGGGACCCGGCAGTCAGCGGGAATGTATGTTGCGATTTGAATAAATTCAGATTATGGCTGCCAAACAACAAACCCTCAAAGCCCCGATCTCGTTTTCAGGTACAGGCCTCCACACCGGCGTCAAAGTGACGATGACGGTACATCCCGCCCCGGAGAACAGCGGCATCGTTTTCCGCCGCATCGACCTGGAAGGCAAACCCGAAATTCCGGCCCTATGCGACTATGTCACGGATACCTCGCGGGGCACGACCATCGAAAAGGATGGCGCACGCGTTGCGACCATCGAACATATCATGTCGGCCCTCTGGACCCTGGGCGTGGACAACGCCACGATCGATGTCGATGCCGGTGAAACTCCGATCATGGACGGTTCGGCCAAAGAATATGCGAAAACGATCGTCGAAACCGGCCTGCAACCTCAGGAAGCCGAACGCACCTACTACCACGTCACCGAAAAAATGGTCTATACGATTCCGGAAAAAGGCGTGGCCATCATCCTTTACCCCGACGACGAATTTTCCGTATCGCTGCACGTGGACTACAACTCCAAGGTGATCGGCAACCAGTATGCGACATTCGACCCCGAAGACGATTACGCCGCGAAGATCGCCCCCTGCCGCACCTTTGTCTTCCTGCACGATCTGGAACCTCTGATGAAGATGAACCTGATCAAGGGCGGCGACCTGGACAACGCGATCGTCGTCGTGGAGAATCCCGTCCCGGACGATCAGCTCGAACATCTCAAGAAAATTTTCAACAAACAGGATATCCGCATCACGGGCGGCTACCTGAACAACCTGGAGCTCCGTTTCAACAACGAATTGGCCCGCCACAAGCTCCTCGACCTGCTGGGCGACTTCGCCTTGCTGGGCAAACGCATCAAGGGCCGCGTATGGGCCACTCGTCCCGGCCATTTCGCCAACACGGAGTTTATGAAACAGGTAAAACGGACCATCCGCCGCGAAGGCGAAAAGCCCCGTTTCCAATACGACTGCCGCAAACCGCCCGTCTATGACATCAACGATATACGGCGGATGCTGCCCCACCGTCCGCCGTTCCTGCTGGTGGACCGCATCTTCTACATCGACGACACGACGGTAGCCGGCATCAAGAACGTCACGATGAACGAGCCATTCTTCGTGGGACATTTCCCCGAAGAGCCGGTCATGCCGGGTGTGCTGATCGTCGAAGCGATGGCGCAGTGTTGCGGTATGCTGGTATTACGCAGTATTCCTGATCCGGAGCACTACTCGACTTATTTCATGAAGATCGACGGCGTAAAATTCAAGCGCAAGGTGGTTCCGGGCGACACCCTTCATTTCGAAGTTCAACTGCTGGAGCCCATCCGACGAGGCGTAGCCGTAGTCGAAGGCAAGGCCTTCGTCGGCGAAACGCTCGCCTGCGAAGCCACGATGATGGCCCAGATCGTTAAAAATAAAGAGTAACCGCACATGATAAGCAACCAGGCATACATCCATCCCGACGCGAAACTCGGAAAGAACGTAACGGTGGAGCCTTTCGCCTACATCGCCGGCGATGTGGTGATCGGCGACGACTGCTGGATCGGCCCCGGGGCCGTGATCCACGACGGAGCCCGCATCGGCAAAGGCTGCAAGATCCATACGGCCGCATCGATCGCCTGCACCCCGCAGGACCTGAAGTTCGTCGGTGAAAAAACGACGGCAGAAATCGGCGACTACAACGAAATCCGCGAATGCGTCACCATCAGCCGGGGCACCGCCTCCCGGGGCAAGACCGTCGTCGGCAGCCACAACCTGATTATGGCTTACGTGCATATCGCCCACGACGACGTGGTAGGCAGTCACTGCGTCATGGCCAACCGCGTATCGCTCGCCGGAGAGGTCGAAGTCGGCGATTGGGCCGTTATCGGCGGCCACGTAGCCGTACATCAGTGGACCCGCATCGGAGAGCATACGATGATTCAGGGCGGCGCGCTGGTGGGCAAGGACATTCCCCCCTTCATCACCGTCAGCAACAACGATCCGGTACGTTTCGCCTGCGTCAATCGCGTCGGTCTGAGCCGCCGCGGATTCACGCCGGAAACGATCTCACAAATTCACGACGCCTGCCGCATCCTCTTCCAAAGCGGCCTGAACTACCTGAACGGCTGTGAGGAGGTCGAAAAACAGATTCCGCAAAGTCCCGAACGCGACCGACTCATCCGGTTCATCCGCGAATCGCAGCGCGGCATTATCAAGCCCTACTCTCAGAGCAACGAAAAAGACGAATAATTTTTCGACACAAAGGTTTGAAAATAGGAAAACATTCGCTATATTTGTAGCGTAAACGGGTATAGAGAGGTAAGGGGACGAGCAAGTCCCCTTATTTCGTAGATATATTCACCGCTCCCGACCGGCGAATCATCCGCACGATTTTCTCGACCCGCATGCCCTCGCATGCCCATTCCGTCGGGAGAAACCGGCAGTTGCGGGCCATGCGGGTACCCGATTACAGCTCCTGCTACAACAGGGACAAGATTCGGGCGCGAATAGTGCTCCTTGCGATGCAATGTTCGAAGAAAACGCAGGACGCAAGACGATGAAAACGAACGGGAAGCGACGATTTCCTACATTTTCGTCAAAAAGCCGAACGCCTCCGGGCCGGCCGCAAAAACGACTGAACGAACTTCAAGTTTTCGCCGGGGAAGGACAGATGTCCGGATTTGCACGAACTGCCCGCACCGGAAAACGACTTTATTGATAACATCAGCAAATATGATCGATTGTACGAAAATCACCGAAATAGCCAATGCCAAACTCGTCGGCACCGACCTGTTCGTAGTGGATTGCACCTGTTCGCCCGCCAACGAAGTGGAACTGCTGATCGACAGCGACACCTCGGTAGGTATCGAAACCTGCGTGGAGCTGAGCCGCGCGATCGAGGCCGAATTCGACCGCGACACGGAGGATTTCTCCCTCACGGTAGCTTCGGCAGGCATCGGCTCGGAACTCAAGCACCTCCGCCAATACCGCAAACTGATCGGCAAGCCGGTCGAAGTGCTGCTCAAAAGCGGCGTGAAGATTCTGGCGACGCTCGACGAGGCGGACCAGGAGGGACTCACCCTCTCCTACGAGGAGAAGCAGGCCGTAGAGGGTAAAAAGCGGAAACAGACGGTGCGGGTTACGCGCCGCTACCCTTTCTCAGAGATCAAATACACGAAGGAATACCTCGATTTCAAATAGTGGAAATTCAAAAATAAACAAGATAAAAAACCAATGGATAATCTTAATCTTATCAGCAATTTCGCAGAGTTCAAGGAGCTTAAAAACATCGACAAGGCCACGATGATCGGAGTCCTCGAGGACGTTTTCCGCCACGCGCTTCAGAAGCAGTTCGAGACGGACGAGAATTTCGACGTGATCATCAACCCGGAAAAGGGCGACCTGGAGATCTGGCGAAACCGTACGGTCGTGGAGGACGGCGCGGTGGAGAATCCGAACATGCAAATCGCCGTATCGGAGGTTAAGGCCATCGATCCGACCTACGAAGTGGGCGACGAATACGTCGATCCGATCAAACTTGAATCGTTCGGACGTCGGGCCGTGCTGTCGCTGCGTCAGAATCTCGCTTCGCGCATCCTCGATCTGGAGAAGGCCAACCTTTACGAAAAATATTCGGAGAAGGTCGGCGAGATCATCACCGGCGAGGTATATCAGGTATGGAAGAAAGAGGTGCTGATCCTCGACGACGAGGGCAACGAGCTGATCCTGCCCAAGACCGAGCAGATTCCCAACGACTATTACCGCAAGGGCGACACGATCAAGGCGATCGTCAAGAGCGTCGAGATGAACAACAACCAGCCGCGCATCATCCTTTCGCGCACGGCCAACCAGTTCCTCGAACGGCTCTTCGAGCAGGAGGTCCCCGAAATTTTCGACGGTCTGATCACCCTCAAGAAGATCGTCCGCATCCCCGGCGAGCGTGCCAAGGTAGCCGTCGAATCCTACGACGAACGCATCGATCCGGTCGGTGCCTGCGTCGGCATGAAGGGATCGCGCATCTACTCGATCGTCAAGGAGCTGCGCAATGAAAATATCGACGTGGTAAACTACACGACCAACCCGCAGTTAATGATCCAGCGTGCCCTGAACCCCGCGAAGATTTCGAGCATCACCATCGACGAGGAGAAGAAGACAGCTTCGGTCTATCTCAAGCCCGACCAGGTATCGCTGGCCATCGGCAAGGGCGGCCTGAACATCCGGCTTTCGAAGATGCTGACCGGCTACGATATCGATGTTTACCGCGAAATCGAGGAGGAAGACGTTGCACTCACCGAATTTGCCGACGAGATCGACGGCTGGGTGATCGACGCCCTGAAAGCCTGCGGCTGCGACACGGCCAAGAGCGTGCTGGAACTGCCCGTCGAAGAGATCGCCGCCCGTGCCGACCTGGAGCTGGAACAGGCACAGAAAGTCGTCGAGATACTGAAAGCGGAATTCGAGGAGTAATCCGTCCCATCGCACAAAAATTAAAACCGATATATGAGTAACGAAAGAAAATTAAGACTTATCCAGGTTGCCAAGGAGTTCAAGGTGGGATTGAATACCATCACGGACTTCCTGCAAAAGAAGGGTATAAAAACCGACGGTTCGCCCAATACGCTGGTGGAACCGGACGTCTATGCCGTTCTGGAGAAGGAATTCGGCGGGAGCCGAATTACCGGCAACGAACGGGAAAGCATCCGGGAGCGAATCTCCCAGAAGCAGGCTACGATCACCCTCGAAGAGGCACAGAAACAGACGCGCGAAGAGGAGCAGGAGGTAATTATCAAAAGCAACGTCATCAGCGTCAAGGACGAACTGCCCCAGCCCAAAATTCTGGGCAAAATAGATCTTTCGCCCAAGCCCAAACCGGCTCCGAAACCGGTAAGCAAACCGGCGGCAGAGCCCGTACCGGAGGCTGCGGCTCCGAAACCGCAGCCGGCACCGCAACCGGCCGCCCCCAAAACGGAAGCGGCACCTGCCTCCGAAACGGCTTCCGCAGCCAAACCCGAACCGGAAGCGGCGCCCAAGAGCGACAACATCTTCCGCCCCGCCGTGCAGACCCTCACGGGCCCGCAGGTACTCGGCACGATGGACGTATCGGGATTCACACCGGGCAACCGCCACAAACGCAAACGCCTGAGTAAAGAGAAAGTGGACGTGACCCGTACGCCGGCAGGCAGCCCCAAGCCGGGCAGCAACGGCAAATCCGCCGCACAGCCCGGCCGCGGACAAGGCCCGCAATCCAACCAACCCCGTCCGGGAGAGAACAAGAAGACCCGCAAGGACAAACTCAAAGCTCCGAAGCCCGTCGTTCGGCCCGAAATCAGCGACGAGGAGGTTTCGAAGCAGGTGAAAGATACACTGGCCCGCCTGACGTCGAAAAACGCCAAGAGCAAAGGTTCGAAATACCGCAAGGAAAAACGCGAAGCCGTAGCCGAGCGCATGAACGAAGAATTCCAGCGCGAAGAGCAGGAACGCTCCATCCTGAAGGTCACCGAATTCGTGACCGTAGCCGAGCTGGCTACGATGATGAACGTTTCGGCGACCGAGGTCATCACGGCCTGCATGAACCTGGGCCTGATGGTATCAATCAACCAGCGTCTCGACGCCGAGGCGCTCGTGGTCGTAGCCGAAGAGTTCGGCTTCAAGACCGAATTCGTATCGGCGGACATCCAGGAAGCCATCGGCGACGACGAACAGGACAGCGAGGAAGACCTCGTGCCGCGACCGCCGATCGTAACCGTCATGGGACACGTCGATCACGGTAAGACTTCGCTGCTGGACAATATCCGCAAAACCAACGTCATCGAAGGTGAGGCGGGCGGTATCACCCAGCACATCGGTGCTTACAGTGTAGAGCTGAACGGCCAGAAAATCACGTTCCTCGACACCCCCGGCCACGAGGCTTTCACCGCCATGCGCGCCCGTGGTGCCAAAATCACCGACGTAGCGATCATCATCGTCGCGGCGGACGACAACGTGATGCCCCAGACCGTCGAGGCGATCAACCACGCCCAGGCAGCAGGCGTCCCGATGGTTTTCGCCATCAACAAGATCGACAAACCCGCAGCCAACCCCGACCACATCAAGGAGCAGCTTTCGCAGATGAACTACCTCGTGGAGTCGTGGGGCGGCAAATACCAGGATCAGGAAGTTTCGGCCAAAAAGGGCCTGAATCTCGACAAACTGCTCGAAAAAGTGCTGCTCGAAGCCGAAATGCTCGACCTGAAGGCCAATCCGAACCGCCGCGCTTCGGGAGCCGTCATCGAATCGACACTCGACAAGGGCCGCGGTTACGTGGCTACGGTGCTCGTACAAAACGGTACGCTGCACATAGGCGACGTAATGCTTTCGGGCATACACACGGGCCGTGTGAAAGCGATGTTCAACGAAAACGGCCAAAAAGTGACCGAAGCTGGCCCTTCGACGCCGGTACAGGTGCTCGGTCTGAACGGTGCTCCCCAGGCAGGCGACACGTTCAACGTCATGGAGGACGACCGCTCGGCCCGTGAAATCGCCAACAAACGCGAGCAACTCCAGCGTATCCAGGGCATCATGACCCAGAAGCACGTGACGCTCGACGAAATCGGACGCCGCATCGCCATCGGATCGTTCAAGGAGCTGAATATCATCGTAAAAGGCGATGTCGATGGTTCGGTTGAGGCTATGTCGGGTTCGCTGATCAAGCTCTCGAAGGAGACCGTGCAGGTGAATGTGATCCACTCGGCCGTCGGTCAGATTTCGGAATCGGACGTTCTGTTGGCGGCGGCCTCGAATGCCATCATCGTCGGCTTCCAGGTCCGTCCGTCGGCATCGGCACGCAAGCTCGCCGAAAAGGAGGAGATCGAAATCCGCCTCTATTCGATCATCTACGATGCGATCAACGACATCAAGGATGCCATCGAAGGCATGCTCGAACCGGTGATGAAGGAGGAGATCGTCGCTTCGGTCGAAGTGCTGGAGATCTTCAAAATCTCGAAGGTCGGCACCGTCGCCGGATGCGTCGTCCGCGAAGGCAGGCTCCAGCGCAACACCCCGATCCGCGTCATCCGCGACGGTATCGTGATCTACACGGGCAAGCTCGGCTCGCTCAAACGGTTCAAGGACGATGTCAAGGAGGTGCTCACGGGCCAGGACTGCGGTCTGAACATCGAATCCTTCAACGACATCCGCGTAGGAGATGTCATCGAAGGTTACGAGCAAGTCGAGGTAAAACGCAACTAACCGAATGCAAGGAATCTTATCTAAAATAAGAAAAAAGAAATGAACACTCAGATTAAATTCACAACGGCAGCCGAAGCCGTGAAAGTCATCAAATCGGGTGACCATATTCACCTCAGCTCGGTCGCTTCGGCCCCCCAGTGCCTGATTAAGGCCATGTGCGAACGCGGCGCCAACCACGAATTCAAGGATGTGCACATCCACCACCTGCACACGGAAGGGCCGGCTCCCTATGCCGATCCGCAGTTCGAAGGCATCTTCCAGCTCGACTCGTTCTTCGTGGGCGGGAACGTGCGCAAAGTGACGCAAAGCGGCTATGCGGACTACATTCCCATCTTTTTGAGCGAAACCCAGAAGCTCTATCGCAGCGGCACGGTACCTTGCGACGTAGCGATGATCCAGGTATCGACGCCCGACAAACACGGCTACGTTTCGCTCGGCACCTCGGTCGATGCGACCCTGGCAGCCGTGGAAACGGCTCGTACGGTGATCGCAGTGGTGAACAAGCACGTTCCCCGTTCGTTCGGCGACGCAATGATCCACTCGTCGAAAATCGACCTCTTCGTACAGGACGATACCCCGCTGGAAGAGGCACATTTCACCGAACCCAACGAGATCGAAACCCGCATCGGCAAGCACTGCGCGGCCCTGATCGAAGACGGTGCGACGCTTCAGATGGGTATCGGCGCTATTCCGAATGCGGTTCTGGCACAGCTCGGCAACCACAAGAACCTGGGTATCCATACCGAAATGTTCGCCGACGGCGTTCTCCCGCTGGTGGAGAAGGGCGTTATCAACGGCGAAGCGAAGAACATCGACAAGGGCAAGATGGTTTCCACCTTCCTGATGGGTTCGCAGCGGGTTTACGACTTCATCGACGACAACCCGGGCGTACTGATGATGGACGTGGGATACACCAACGATCCGTTCATCATCGCCAAGAACGACCGCGTAACGGCCATCAACTCGGCACTCCAGGTGGATATCACCGGTCAGGTTTGCGCCGATTCGCTGGGTACGAAATTCTATTCGGGTGTCGGCGGCCAGATAGACTTCATCTACGGCGCTTCGCTGTCGAAAGGCGGCAAGGCGATTATCGCCATGCCTTCGGTGACCAACAAAGGCATCTCGAAGATCGCTCCGGAACTGACCTGCGGCGCAGGCGTGGTAACCACCCGCAACCACATCCACTGGTTCGTCACCGAAAACGGCGCCGTCAATCTCTACGGCAAAAGCCTGCAGGAGCGTGCGCGGCTGATCATCTCGATCGCCGATCCTTCGGCCCAGGAATCCCTGGACCGGGCAGCATTCGAGCGCTACGGACAGCACCACCACTACGTGAAAAACTACATGGGCAAATAATAAACCTGCCCTTCAAAAGAAAGGCCCCGGATGCAACATCCGGGGCTTTTTTCACTTTCGGCCGCGACCGGCCAATATATCGACTCTGCGGTATTCGTACTCTTGCGCGGGCTTTCGAAAACAATACCCCCGATGGACAATACGAAATATTCGCACCCAAAAACAGAAAAGTCTGCTTCCCAGCAGACTTTTCCACACACAATCTTTAACAAATAAAATTTCTTGGCAAAAATTTTTCTCTAACCTTTCATCAACCCTATTAACACTTATCTCTTTTCACGTTACAAAGATCGCCGTATTATCCATATTCTACAATCGCCGAAACAGGCTAAAACCACAGAAAACCATCCCCATTACAAGGGATAAGCTACCATAAGCCTCCTTCGGACAGGCAAATATGAATCCACAATGCCCCACGATGCCACAATAGATCTCTCAAAAAATCGGGCCGCCGCAAGATACGACTTACGGATGATAATGCCAAATAATTCTTTATATGCCTCCTCAATGTTCCCCGTTGTTCCTACCTGTCCCTGCGGACAGCGGTGAAAACGACTAAAACTCCGGCCGAAATCGGATCGTGTATTTTACATCGAGAGCGTATCGAGATTATGTTGGAACGCCTCCCAATAACGCCCCACCTGATAACCATCGACAAACCCATGATGGAAACTTACAGCCACAGGCATCGTACGGCGTCCCTGCATATCGACCATTATCTTTCCGAATACCGACAAAGGGATATTCTCGCCTGCATTCTGCGGAAACTGGAACTGTAACCCTGTGAAGCTATACCACGGATTCACACTTATAACAAACGTGTCCTTCTCGGAATCGGCTCCGTACGCATCTCCCTCGCCCCGCATCGCGGCTGCAATGATCCCTCGCGCTTCAGCGACGAACTCCTCCAGCGTATCATTATAGGGAATGATAACCGATGCAAAGGAGTGATCCTCACGCGCAACCGCCGTATTGAGCCTGATCCGATCATATAGCCAGACCTTTCCATCGACCTGCCTGTACCTCAATGCCTCAATGGAATTGACAGCCCGTAGCGAAGCGTACATCGCATAGTGCGAAAACTTGATACCCAGCGCTTTCGCCCGAATATACGCTTCCGTTACATCGACCTGCGATGTAACACTGTAATAAGGATTGGCGAAATCCCGGAAAAAAAGATAGTTCTCCCGACGATTCCAATTATCAATATCTACCGGATGTTTCATAGTCGCACATAATTATCCCCAAACTTACAAAACATACGGAATTATCCGCGAGTTTTTCGGCGAATAATATGGATCATACATTCAAACCGGCCCGTGGCAGCGAGCGGCATCTTTACCGATCGTCCTCGGTCCCGATTCCATATCGACATATACTCGTCCTTTCCACAATTTTTTTGGAAACAGCAAACTCCGGACTATATGGGATATAGTTGGGTCAGATAATCTGTTTACCAATAAACAAAGTATAGGAAACGATTTGACCGTCGGGTTTTTGAACGGTATATGTAGTTTCTCCCTGAAGTTCCAAACCTTTTCGTTGCTCTTCCCAGGTTATTTCTTTGACAGGACGATTATTTATGGCTACAATTATATCACCGATTTCGATACCGGCTTGCTCCGCGACTCCTCCTTTATATAGGCCATTGACAATCCAGCCACCGCAAATATCCGTACGGTCAACAGTAGCCATATGCGTCACCGACGATTGGGCGTAGGTACCCTGATTCTCATTGCGTTTAACCCATACAGAAGAACTTACCGGATCCAAAACAATGTCGTAGAGCGACCAGATTTCATTACCTATTATACCTATATAGGGTCTGTCCGACGATAATGCCCCCTTTTCATTGAGCGAGTAATCTATCACGAGATTTTCGAGCGTATCGGCCATAAAGAATTTTGCAGCCCTTATCGTAACCTCCTCAGAACCGCCGCCGATACCTCCGGCCTGTGTGCAAAAATATGCCTTCGGCACATCCATAAAATTAAATGCAGACGCCGTTTCATTCGTGAGAATAATCGTGGAGCCGCACCCTAAATCCATTCTAAACCAACCCTCCAGGCTATTTTCATCGTCGATTTGCAGCGTCGCCTTTACATCGATACGGTTATCCTCGAATCGAGCGTCGAGTTTTACATAATTATCGAGCTGTTCAGCTAACAACGGTCCTTTTAACTGGCGCAAATAGCTCTCGCTGAAATTGATTTCCAGAGGATTCATCAATAGATGAGTATTACCTAACAAGCCGTCAGTGTGCCTCCCGAGGAGATCACGCAACTTAATTATAGGTGTAATCTCGTTTTGGTATTCCCTCGCCCCGCAATGGACTGTAATCGGATCGATGAATATGTCTATGCGTTCAGGCTCGCCATTCCCCGCACCTCCCATTGTTGCCTTACCTTTTCGTCCGAAAGCGTTTTGCAGATGATTGAGTTTCAAATAATCTTCGTCGAGATAGAGAAAGTCAGCTCCGGTATCGTAAATAAGGGTAACGGGAATAGTATCATTCAAGGTCGATTGCAGATACAGATGTCCGTCGAAAACAAACGGAATAGCTCCCTCAGGAACGTCAGCAATGCTTTTCAACGAAAATAAAGCCAAGAAAAAACAAACTAAACAAAATATTTTCTTCATAACCGAATCTATTTTTCAGCATCTATCGCTAAATGGCCCCATCTAAGAAACGCTATATTGATTTTATTTCAAGACAATTTAACGAATTCTCTCTATTTTTCAAACGATATTCAGCTCATTAACAGGATTTCGGTTTCGGGCGCCATCATTCCCGGCTTTTGGCTGCGTTTATAAACCGCCCCCCACTACGAATACGTGCTGTAAAGCGTATGCCCACGCCAACCTCCAGGCACAAAATATCAACCTCTAAACCGACATAACCCTCCTTGGCAGGCTCTGCCGCAGAGAGCCAGCCGCACGAGGGGAGGGAACACGCAAGCCCGCGAACAAAAAGAAAGCCGGACCCTTGTTCAGGATCCGGCTTGAAGAGGCGGCTACCTACTCTCCCACGCGCGTAGCGCAGTACCATCGGCGTTAGTGAGCTTAACTTCTCTGTTCGGAATGGGAAGAGGTGGAACCTCACTGCTATAACCACCTAAAAGAACTTTTGCTCCAATATATCGGAACTATGCGAATATATCTTTTCGATATATAATCCGTCGCATCCGGTAAATTTGACACGTACAGGAGATGAGATAAAGATTCGAAAAAGAAAGCCTATCGGGTAATTAGTACTGCTCGGCTTTGACATTGCTGTCTTTACACCTGCAGCCTATCAACGTAGTAGTCTCCTACGCCCCTCAAGGGAAGACTTATCTTGGGGATGGCTTCGCGCTTAGATGCTTTCAGCGCTTATCCAGACCGAACGCGGCTACTCGGCAGTACACTTGGCAGCATAACCGATACACCGGAGGTTCGTCCAACTCGGTCCTCTCGTACTAAAGTCAGGACCCCTCAATCTTCCTACGCCCGCAACAGATAGAGACCGAACTGTCTCACGACGTTCTGAACCCAGCTCGCGTGCCAC
>OHPI01000477.1_pt1 | contig 28075 bp, 26 predicted proteins | sample 1577651 | NCBI WGS metagenome assembly OHPI01 (sample SAMEA3879578, study PRJEB24766) | human gut metagenome | biome: human-associated habitat; feature: feces | place: USA | collected 1985/1987
TTCCGGATTCAGACGGCGATTGATAAACTTCTCGTTATATTCCTTTATATTACGCGCCGAAGCCTCCACCAATAATTTATAACGATTTTCCATCTCGATCACCAAAGAGTTCAAAGTCGCCACCGCATCCCCCGGCTCCGTCACGATCGGTTTGTCGGCATTCGGCAATTTCGCCAGATAATGGCGTTCGATCTTCGAATAAATGCTAAATTCCACCTGCTTGGGATCGACCATCACGAACTTCAATTCGGCCGGATGCTTCTTATACAGCAAAGAGGTGATAATCGCATTCAAGCCGACCGATTTACCTTGTCCGGTCGCACCAGCCACCAACAGGTGGGGAGTCTTGCACAAGTCGAACATAAACACTTCGTTGACAATCGTCCTTCCGATCGCCACCGGCAAATCATACGTACATTCCTGGAATTTACGCGAAGCGACCACCGACTGCATCGAAACAGTCTGCGGCTTATTGTTCGGAACCTCGATTCCGATCGTTCCTTTACCCGGCATCGGTGCGATAATACGGATCTGCAAGGCTGAAAGACTCAAAGCAATGTCATCTTCCAGATTCTTAATCTTGGAAATACGCACACCTGCTTCCGGGATGATCTCATAGAGCGTAACCGTCGGTCCGACCGTCGCCTTGATAGAAGCGATATTGATACCGAAGTCCTCCAACGTCCGCTTGATCATCTGCTGGTTCTCTTCCAGTTCTTCGCGGTTTACCTCGACATTGCCCGAATCATAAAATTTCAACAGGTCGAGCGTCGGGAACATATAACGGGACAAGTCCAAGCGTGGATCATATTTACCCAATTGAGACTGATCGAATTCCTCCTCTTCTTCGGGCACTTCCACTTCGAAAATCGTATTATTGCCATTGCCGGCCTCGACAACCGGATCATCCCCACGGGCTACTTCAAATTCAAAATCATCCTTTTGCGGGACTTCCGTTTCCACCTCGGCTTTCCGCATCTCGGTTTCCGTATCGAAAACATACTCGTCCGGCCCGATGTTTTCTTCCACTGTCTCACGATATGCAACAGGCTGAGGGGCAGCCGCCGTTTTTTCAACAGGAGCATAAACCTCTGCTTCCCCTTCCACATCTTCTTCCTCTTCCGGCACTTCCGTCGTTTCACTCTTATCCCGTTTCAAACGGTTCTTTAGCCATCCGAAAGAGAAGACATTTTGCAGGAACGGGATCGTCCGTTTACTGGTGAAGATCGCAACAATCAGGAACAAGCCGACCAGCAGCAGGACCGTTCCCGGTATCCCGATATTATTCATCATCACCTCCGACAAATAATATCCGTGCTGTCCCCCCAAATAAATAAACGTATCTTCATATCCGCGGATAAAGATAAAAGCAAAGAACAACGATCCCCATATCAGCATGGCCGCACTGAACAGGAAACGTTTCAACAACGATACCCGGCTCAGGTTCATTAGCTTCGCCCCGACTGAACCGAGGAAAAACAGGATCAGGAAAGAAGAAATCCCAAACCACCGGTTCATCAGCAAATCGGCAAGGAAAGCCCCGCGCACCCCCGTCCAGTTCTCTACTGATCCACGATTGATCACCAGGTCCGACAACGGGATATTCTCGATCTTGCTCTGATCCGCCCCTCCCGTAAAGAAAAACGAAATCAATGCCAGACCTACATATATGGTAACAATGGAAATAACCAATCCGGTAATAAAACGGGTCCGCTCGCTGGTAAAAAAGTTCCGAATCCCTTTAAATTTACTTTCCCCGTTATTCGTATTTTGTTTTGCAGTCGTCTTTTTAGCCATTACACAATTAAATTTACAACACGCAAATGTACATAGAAAATTTCAAGTTCCCTACGACATTCGCATTTCCCTTAGGCTCCAATCTCAAAATTCCGGCAAAACATTTGGGTGCGGTATCCTATATTAGCTTTACAAAGAAAAAATTGCTACTTTTGCAGATTATAAACGCAAGGTATCTACTAAGATAATTAGCATGGAAAAAGAGAACAACCCGATATACGAACGCAATACGCTGGAATTCGTAACAGTTGCACTGGAATTTTGTACGTTTGTCGAGAACGCCGGCAATACCGGTCTTTTCGACTTTCTGGATAAGGCAGTCAAGATCTTGCCCTTGCTGTATCTGAAAGCCACCCTTCTACCCGAAGCGGAAGAAGACGAAGATGCGGAACCGGAATTGACCGTCACGGAAGACATGTACGAATCGATCCGCAACCGGATCGCCGGACTGCTCGGAGAAAAAGACTCCTATCTCGAAACGTTCCATCCGGATATGCAATACAGCGACACGCCGATCGCCGCCTTTATCTCGGAGAATCTGGCCGATGTTTACCAAGACACGGGTAATTTCATCTCTCTGTTCCGTCAAGGCAATGAAGAAGTTATGCTCGAGGCAATCGTATTGTGTCGTAAAAACTTCTGCGAATTCTGGGGACAACAATTATTAAACGCATTAAAAGCACTCCACGCCGTGCGATACAGCGATGAAGAACTTTTAGAAACCGACAAAGAAGAATGACACAACAATACACACATTCGATAACAAAAGAGGCAATATCCGAGCTTCCCTTAGAAGAATTTACCGGAAGGATCATTGTGATCGACACATTGAGGGATGTTGAGAAAGCAGTCGGCTACCTCTCCGAATTCCAGTCCGTCGGGTTCGACACGGAAACCCGTCCGAGCTTCAAGAAAGGACAACGTTACAAAATATCGCTTATGCAAATATCGACCGACGAAGCCTGTTTTCTGTTCCGCCTGAACCGGATCGGTATTCCGGAAGCATTGGAAGAATTTCTGGCGAATGAAAAGGTGCTGAAGATAGGCCTTTCACTGCGCGACGATTTCGGGGCGATGCGGAAACGCACGGACATACAACCCGCCAACTTCCTGGACTTGCAGAATTATGTCGGGCAGTTCGGCATCGAAGACGCCAGCCTGCAAAAGATATACGCCATCCTCTTCAACAAGAAGATCTCGAAAGGACAGCGTCTGAGCAACTGGGAAGCCGACGTCCTCAGCGACGCACAGAAAAAATATGCAGCCCTTGACGCATGGGCCTGCCTGAAAATATACAATCAATTGAAACAGATATAAATGAAGGAGTGTAAAGTATTTCTCAAACCGAAAAAAGAGGAATCGTTGCTACGTTTCCACCCGTGGGTATTCTCCGGTGCTATCCAAACAATCGAAGGTGAACCGGAAGAAGGCGACTTGGTAGAAGTTTATGGTACGAACGGACGCTTTTTAGGTATCGGACATTATCAGATAGGCAGTATCGCCGTACGCATCTTATCTTTCAAGCCAGTCACGATAGATGCCGCTTTCTGGGAAGAACGCATCCGTATCGCTTACACACTGCGCCAGACACTGGAACTTGCCGGAGTGGAGAACAATAATACATATCGATTGGTGCATGGAGAAGGAGATAATCTTCCGGGACTAGTCATCGACATGTATGCCCACACCGCCGTCATGCAGGCGCATTCTGTCGGCATGCACTATGCACGCCATCAGATTGCCGAAGCCCTGAAAGCCGTGTTGGGAGATTCTTTACAGAACATATATTACAAATCGGAAGCGACTTTGCCTTACAAGGCCAACTTAGGCAGCGAAGACGGCTACCTGTACGGTGGTGAAGTGGAGGACATCGCTCTTGAGAACGGCCTGAAATTCTGTGTCGACTGGCAAAAGGGGCAAAAGACAGGTTTCTTTGTCGATCAGCGCGAAAACCGGTCGTTGCTGGAACGCTATGCCAAAGGACGCTCCGTACTGAACATGTTCTGCTACACTGGCGGCTTCTCGTTCTACGCCATGCGGGGAGGAGCCAAGGTCGTTCACTCGGTCGACAGCTCTGCCAAAGCGATCTCGCTGACCAACAGGAACGTGGAATTGAACTTTCCAGGCGATCCGCGCCACGAAGCTTATGCGGAAGACGCTTTCAAATATCTCGAAAAGATGGGAAGCAACTACGATCTCATCATCCTGGATCCACCAGCTTTCGCCAAACATAAAAACGTATTGCGCAATGCCTTGCAAGGTTACCGCAAACTGAACGCCATCGCTTTCGAAAAGATCAAGCCAGGAGGTATCCTGTTCACCTTCTCCTGCTCGCAGGTGGTAAGCAAAGAAAACTTCCGTCTGGCCGTATTCAGTGCTGCCGCCCAGTCCGGGCGTAGTGTCCGTATCCTGCACCAACTGACACAACCCGCCGACCATCCGGTCAACATTTACCATCCGGAAGGGGAATATCTGAAAGGGCTGGTACTTTATGTAGAGTGAGAAGAGGTATGAATTATGATTTATGACTTATGCATCGATGATAAATGATAAATCATAATTCATAAATTTAACTGAGGAAGGCATAAAATATATACGGAAATATTTCTTTATTTCGTAATAGGTTGTACCTTTGTCTCGCTTTTAAGAGAGATAGAAGTATTATTATATAAGTAAAACATAAAAACTTATTATTATGTCTAAAGTAACAGTTGTTGGCGCCGGAAATGTCGGCGCAACCGCAGCCAATGTGATTGCATTGCGTGAGATTGCTGACGAAGTCGTAATGATCGATATCAAAGAGGGCGTTTCCGAAGGAAAAGCCATGGATATGATGCAGACGGCAAACCTTCTCGACATGAACACTCGCATTAGCGGCGTAACAAACGACTATGAAGCTACAAAAGACAGCGACGTAGTGGTGATCACATCCGGAATTCCCCGCAAACCGGGTATGACCCGCGAGGAGCTTATCGGCGTGAATGCCGGCATCGTAAAACAGGTTACCGAAAGCGTTCTCAAACACAGTCCCAACGCCGTTATCGTATGCGTTTCCAATCCTATGGACACGATGACCTATCTTATCCACAAGATTTCCGGTCTTCCCAAAAACCGAATCATCGGCATGGGTGGCGCACTCGACAGCAGCCGTTTCAAATATTTCCTCAGCAAAGCCCTCAAAGCCAACCCCAATGAGATCGAAGGCTTCGTGATTGGCGGCCACGGCGACACAACAATGATCCCGATGAAGCGTTTCGCCACACTGCGCGGAATTCCAGTAACCAACTTCCTCTCTGCCGAAGAGCTCGACAAAGTGGCAGCCGACACCATGGTCGGCGGCGCAACGCTAACCAAACTTCTCGGCACATCCGCATGGTATGCTCCCGGAGCTGCTACAGCTGAGGTTGTAGAGGCAGTGATTCATGATCAGGACGCAATCATCCCCTGCTCCGCTCTGCTCGACGGCGAATACGGCGAGAAAGACCTCTGCATCGGCGTGCCCTGCGTGCTCGGCAAAGGCGGTATCAAGAAAATCCTCGAACTCGACCTCAACGCCGAAGAGAAAGAGCTCTTCAAGAAGAGCGCCGAGGCCGTTCACAAAACCAACTCAGCCCTCCCCGCATAATCCCTCAACCCAATACAATCGAAAAAGTCCCGACATTCGCCGGGACTTTTTGGTTGATTTTATTCAAAGAGAGACCATATCATTCAGGATTCGTATAACTTCTTATAAAATCTTCAAGAGAATCTTGAGTTGACAGGCCGAGTTTGGTTCGCAGCCTATACCGACTCTTCTTAATTGAGTCATACTCAATATTGAGCAACCGCGCTATCTGCTGATTTGTCATTCCTAATGAAATATACGCGGCAAGCCGCAACTGAGACTCTGTGAGAGAAGGGAAATCAGTCTTTAATCTCTTGGAAAAATTAGGATCAAGATTTTGATGGATATCCATAAAACCCACCCGTTCCATATCCGAACTTTTATGGATATTAAGAACAGTATTGATCTCCGAAGCCTCGGCGGATTTCAATCTGCCTTCATTTCTCAACGACTTGACAACATTCCCAACATCATCGATAACCTTGCATTTTTCCTCCAGTACAAGACTGCGTGAAGCGAGAATCATTCTGTTTTTATATAGCTCTTCACGGATTTTATACGCATTCAACTGTCTCTCTTTACCTTTGCGATATATTAAGAATATCGCCAGGATTGTAACTGATAAGATAATCAGACTTATTAGCCACCATCTTGTGTTTCGTTTCTGAATCTCAAGACGAGTGGCATTATCCATTTGGAGAATTTTAATCCTTGCATCTGTCGCCATCAGTTCCTTATCGCTCAATTCACTATGCAAAGAATCTGTCCACCATGCGTATAGACTTGCATATTTGTATGCGCTATCTAATACCCCTGCTGCATGATAAAGATATGAATTCTGCCTATATAGCCAGCATAGCAATCTTGTGTCAGTCCTGCCAGGCTGGAGATACCTCTCAGCTTCGGAACTCAGATTCAATGCCATATCATTTTGCATATTTTGCATAAAATGATGTGCAAGTAGCATTAGATTAATTCCATAGGCATCCGATCGAAGCTTGTCATATTTGAGCATCTTAATGTTATCTCTTAGATATTCGGGAGAATGAGTGTTTAGGAACAGACTACGTTTCACAATCTCTCTGAAAGTGGTATCCTGCATTATATCAGATTGTCTGTCAAGATATTTTAAAACTTTTGTACTTTTAGTTAAATCTGTTTCCTGCGTTGCGATATTGAACAGGTTCTTCATCCAATATTTCTTATATCCCGCATCAATATACGCCTTCCCTGCCTTGTGGAAATAGTCATCTGACGTAGGATTAGGTCGAAAACTTCTTGTCAAGATCCCAAGGCGTGTCAATGTCCTCCCGACAAGTAATGAATCACCAATTTCGCGACCATACTTCAGTACTTTTAAAAGAGTTAGATAATTTTTTACAATTTCTGAACTCTCGGACGACGACTCCATGAGTAGATTATGATATTCATAAGGATAGCGTAAAGTGTCAAGGCCTTCAAGCGCTGCTTTAGCGATGTTAATGGCCTTTTCGTCATCAATATTTTTAAGAAGTCTGGATTTCCAGATTGCCACCCGAGCCTTGAGAAGAGCATGATCTGATTCTCTTTTATCTAAATTCTCGAGACTGTCAATAAGAAATTGTTTCACTGTAATCGGTTCACTGTTATACATTGCCCTTTCCAATTCTGCACATACAGAATCAATCATTGGCTTACCCGTCCCAACCGGACAAAACATCGAACCGGAATTGTGTCTTTCATTTCTGCAACATGATGCAAAAATAAGAATTATCAATATAATAAAAACTCTATTCATACTGCAAAAGTAGTATTATTTCAGATATATAATGAGCTGTCCACCCGATGTCCACCCTAAAAATTAGCATCTGTTTCCATTTATAAATACTTTTATCGCCAAAGTTCATGAACGCACAGATTTTCCACCACAAAAAAATGAATCACAATGAAAAATCATTTTCTTATTTCATCAATCGCCTTGACGATGGTCGCCATGACATCATTTGCAAGGTTTGAACCGGTAGGCATGATGCCTCAAAAGAATATTCATGATATCGGTCTCAATAAATCTATGAAAGATACAGCGCGCCCTCTCCATCTCAAAACCGTAGGAAAAGTCAAAGCTAAAACAGAGGGACAGACCAATTTCAAAGTCCGCATTCAGGCAGATAATGAAAACTTCGAATTCAGCGGAATCACGATAGCTGATAGCGACGGAGTATTTGAACTTGACTTGAGTGAATTCGAATACGGAACGACTGAATACGACTTATACATCGCTCCGGGCAACTATCTGATGATGGCCTCATTCTGGATTAACTCAAAAGAGGCAAACTTACCTCGTATGGCTATTGTATTCAAGGAAAATGTTCATGTTGGAGAGGCCGCTGAGATTTCGTTCGATCCGGAGGAAGCCACTAACAGAATACATTTTGAACCGATTAATAAGCACGGAAAGAGCGTCAGTCTGCCAATCTATACCGCGCTTGATGAGGAGCCTTACTATCATTATGATTTCACCAACGCCAATGCGACAGATATGGGATGGAACAGTACAATATTTCATGAAGATTATGGTATATTACACTCATTATCTACAAATGGAACCAGCAGTGGCGCTGAAAGCAACGGGGATATTCTAACTAATCCTGTAGGAGAAAAATACCATTTCATTTCCGGGGTATTCGTACGCGAAGGCACTATAACAGATTCTTATAATACTAATTCTGTATTGTATTTTGTAATGGGGAAAAAGGGGAATATGGACAAATACACAGTAGTTCGCAACAATCCCGATGAATTTATACCAGTAGCAGAAAAGTTTACCCAGACTCCGGCAGCTGAGGAAGAAAAAGTTAACGGTATCAATAGCAGTGTAAGTTTCAATCTTATCATTAACGGAAAAGCAGAGGGGGGATGGAGCACCAATATGACATTAAAAGAGCCGGCTGCAAATGTTTATATTCAAAAGGATATGACGATGGCTCCGCTTAATGCCACTGCTTCAGTTGCCCTCCAGTCAATTGACATCGCCCGATCTGTAATAATAGAAGACTTTCCATGGCCAATGACAACCATACTTGGCATTGAATCCAACCCTCTTGTATATTCAGCAGGAAGTTGGCTGTATACTTTCGATAGTAACAGAAGAGGTAATTATTCATTCACTGTGAAAAACGATAAAGAAGTCGCTCCTTTATTCCCTGGAAATCCCGCTTTTGAAACAAGTAAGGAAAATCTTGGTGTCGTTCTCGGAAATACCGCACCGGTGTTCTCCATAATGAATCAGGTTATTGAATATCCGGCCGGCACATATCATATGCATACACCATATTATCACGGAATCGGAGGAGAAGAGAGATTTATCGATGAATCTTTCGCTAAAATAATTGTCAAACGAGATGGCTCGACTATCCTTGAAGGTGGAACAACCGAACTTCTTGACTGGGAACAGGAAAATGTGGAAGACGGCCATGCAAAAGGAATTGTTGAACTTACCTTTGAAAACAGGAATATACTGGTAGACAATTTACCCGGATATAATTTAGCCTCAATTAAATACGATGAACGTAAAGAGGACAGAAATGTTCCGACTATCCAAAAACTATGGTATCGGAATTCTGAAGGAAAAATTACGGACCGTTTTGAAAAAGCAGAGGATGGTGTTCTGGAGTTTTCAGGTGCGGACTTCAATTTCAATTACAATCCCGAGGGCTATTCTTGGTACAACTGCGATCCTGTAGAAGTCAAAGTAGAATACGCCCCTCACAATACGGTAGGATGGAACAAACTTGAAGTCGAAGAAGTCAGAGAAAACTTCTATACTCCCGGATTCGGATATTTTTGGAGAGCGCCTCTGCGCCAAGTAAATGCCAAAAGCAAAAACGGATGGTTCGACCTCAGGATTTCTCTCACTGATCCCTCTGGCAACAATCAGACACAGACTTTCGGTCCGGCTTTCTTCATAACCGATAAGACAAGCGGCGTTGAAGATATTAACGATACCGGTGCAAGAGTTTACATAGATGGAAGACAAATTCGATGTGAGAACTCTACAGAGAGAATGATAGTCAAAGTATATTCATTGGACGGAACACTTGTATGCGATAAAAGTGATCTTTCGGATCTGAGACCCGGAATATTTATTGCATCTGTCGAGATAAATGGAGAGAAGAAGATTCTCAAAATTAATCTCCGATAAACCAATTCAAGTTCCGAAAGCGACTCTATTACCAAACGCGGTAATACACATGAATGCCAACCGTCCGATAATAGATTGTAATCTATTATCGGACGGTTTGTATTCATTTATAGAGGTTAAAAGACTACTGATTCGGCGATATAGACGGCGATCAAGGAGAGAATAAACAGGATGCCGCAGATGAGCGAAATCAGGTCGAGCTTGCGCGATGCCTGAAAACTGATTTTATCGATGTAGAGTGCCACCAGATGACAGAAGACCATCATGAATGCGAAAAACACGCAAGTATAAGCCCACCAGGGTTCGGGAGTACGGATCTGAATCACAATCCATACCAGCACAAGGCCCAATGCAGCCCAACTTAATTCCTTAGATTTTACAATTCCTCTCAATCTGCTCATCTGTATAGTTTAAAACCGTAAACGTTACCTTTGTCGGAGAGCGCCATGCCGGCATAATAGCCCGATCCGAGTGCCTCCAGATCTATATTCATCACGTTTGTCTCTTTGTAATATTTCTCCATCACCTGCATCCCAGACATGGCGTAGATTCTCATCATCCTTATACTTTCGGGGAACGTGATCTCGAAATGGCCTCCGCCGATACTCTTTACAATGGGCTTTGTCGGAGATATCAGTTCATCGAATTCAATTGCCCTTGTCGCCGCTTCCTTCCTGATGGAGCGTATGAAATTGTCATAAAACTCAAAGGGCACCTCTTCTGTGACGTCATCGAGCGTCATGTCGCGGTAATCATCGGGATCATAGAGTTTGTATTCCACAGCCCCCGGCAACATTATCTGTTTGCCTGTGCGGTCGATATTCTCCAGCCTCTCCTTATTCTCATCGTCTAACGCCTCATATTCGGGCGTGGAATAAGGTCTCGTCAGAATATCCGTGATATAACCTGGAATATTGCGCCATGCCGCGAAAGCCCTTTCAGGTATTCGCGAATCATACCGGATAAGTTCTATTTCCCGAGCATAAGTCTTAAGTAGGTCGGACTCCTCATCTGTAAGATCCTCCCGCTTGAAATTGCGTTTGAGGCTATAGGCCAATATCGGGAAAGCCTTGTTTTCAGCCGACACCACAACATACCCTCCCCTCTGATGATTGAAGACATGGAAAGGCGGGAAAAGACGCGCCGTGGTCAGCTGACGGCCGTTCCACACGAGCTTCGGCTCAGGCGTCACCTCCCCATAGGCCGCATTGAAGAAAGCCTGGGCGATAAGCCCGGCTTCCTTGCGGCTCACGGTTTCGGCATGTATGGCCAAAGGAAGGGTCATACATGCCGAAATTGCGATTGCAAATGATATTGTGATGTTTCTGATCTTCATAGGCTGAGCAGCGGACCTGGCGATTATTCCTCTGCGGCTATAACCTCCGATTCCTCTACCTCTTTAACATCCTTCACATTGGGAAGTTCAAGACCGAGATGTTTTTTGGCATCCACTCCCTTAAGCACTATGCCGAGAACGAGTGCGGCCACGCCTAAGCAGGCGAGCATCACGAGCGGAGCCGTATAATTATAGCTTATCGAAGCCTGCTGCTCGGTCATAGTGCCGTTGGCCAAAGCCTCCGCAATCTGAGGATTGGTACTGTCGAGCACCTTACCGATGAGCATCGGGAAGAGCCAGAGGCCGATGTTCTGAATCCAGAATATCAGGGCATATGCAGAACCGATGATCTTCGAATCCACAAGCTTCGGCACGCTCGGCCAAAGCGACGCCGGAACGAGCGAGAAGGAAGCTCCCAAAACGAGTATCGTAAGATAAGCCACGATCACACCGCCTACTGCATTGTCCTTGAATAGCGGAAGGATGAAGGCAAATGTCAGGTGGCACGCGATAAGCAGCAATGCGCCGAGCACAAGCATCGAGGCCGCCTTACCTTTATAATCCACATACTTGCCGAGAATAGGAGTGATTCCCACGGCGAGAAGCGGGAACACTGCGAAAATAGCGGCGGCGCTCTGACGCATAAAGCCCATCCAGCAATAAAGCACGAGACAGATTATCGCAATCAGAAGCATACCGATACGCAAGCCTTTGTTCTTGCCGAAATTGCTGGCGAAAGAAGCCATAGCTACTATCAGCATCACTATATACTGCCATGCGCTGACGGCATCGCTTCCCCAGAATGAATTCGGGTCGACATCCGTGAAGCTCAGGTTGCACTGAAGCATGTTAACCGCATATTTCTGGAAAGGGAAGATTGCCGAATAATAAAGCACGCACAACAGAGCCACAAGCCAGAAAGCCCAGCTCGAAAGGATCTTGCCAAGGTCGCTGATACGGAAAGGATCATCCTTCTCTTCAGCCTCGCCGCTCTGTTCGTCGAGCTTCTTGTCCATAAAGAAATAGACGATAAACATTATCAGGGCAATCATGAGGAGCACCACTCCGAAAGCCACCGAGCGTGACACGCTGATATCGCCGCCCATCTCGGCGAACACGGGAGAGAATATCATACAGGTTGCCACACCTAAGCGGGCAAGAGCCATCTCCGAACCCATGGCGAGCGCCATCTCTCTGCCCTTGAACCATTTCACGATACCGCGGCTCACCGTGATACCGGCCATCTCCACGCCGCATCCGAAAATCATGAAGCCGACGGCCGAAAACTTGGCCGATGCAGGCATTCCCTTATAGAAAGGTGAAATTCCGAGCTCGTCGAAGCCGGGGATGTAGTTGAGATGATTCGTAAACCAAACCGAAAGCTGACTCTGATCGAAAGCGTCGGTCAGCGCATACCAGTTGATGGAGGCGCCCACAAGCATCACGGCTCCCGAGAGCACGGCCGTGAACCTCACGCCCATCTTGTCGAGGATGATTCCTGCGAAAATCAGGAAGAATATGAACACGTTAAGGAACGTCTCGGAACCCTGCATCGTACCGAATGCCGTGGAATCCCAGCCCTTTTCCGATTGAAGAAGATCCTTTATAGGCGAAAGGATATCCATGAAAATGTAGGAACAGAACATTGCGAAAGCAAGCAGCCCCAGCGCCGTCCAGCGCGCCCAGCTTCTGTCTCTCAGCAACTCCGTTTTGGCACCGGCAGCGGCACCCATTTTAGCAGTTGTGGCCATAATGTCTTTATCTGTTAGTTCTTTTATTCGTCAAATTTAACGATTTTTTTCGTTTTTAGAGCTATTCGGCTCCCCATTTTGCGCTATTCGGCGTTAGCGCCACACATTGTCGCCGACAATCTTGTCGAATTCGGTTTCCTCCATAGCTCCTTTGATTCGGTATGATTCCTTGCCGTCCTCATCGAGGAATACGAATGTCGGCACGGCCTGCACCTGGTACTTGGCGGCAAGGTCCTGATTCTCGTCGATATCTATGGAAACGAAATTCACTTCATCGCCGTATTTCGATGCCATTCTCTCGAATACAGGAGCCATCATGCGGCATGGTCCGCACCAGACGGCATTGAAATCAATCACAGTCGGTTTTCCGTTATCAGGCACCTGATTCATAATCTCGAGATTATTCCCCTCCGAACGCGATTCATTAGCGTTGTTGCTCACGCTTTCCGCCGCAGTGGTCTGTTCTGTCTTTACCTCCGATTCCTCAGCATTCATTTCGCCGGGGCTGCGATAGCTTTTCTTCTCGCCGGAACAGCCGGTCAGGATCGCGGCGCAAGCGGCCAGCATCAAAATTGTTGTTTTCATTATATTTGGTTCTTATTGTTGTCTTATAAAGAAACAGCGCGGACGGCTCCATTATTGCATGAAGTCGTCCGCGTATACTATATTTCGGCTAAAATTATCCGATTTCCTTGCCGTGCTCAAGAAGCAGCGTCATAGAAGGACGGTCGCACACCTCTGCCGGACCGAAATACTGGATCGGACCCGGATACTGGTAGAGAGTGTTGAGCGCAAGAGTCTCACGCATCGAAGCGAACTTCAGATACGGACGTCCGTTGAGGTTCACGAGCGCTTTCTGGATCACGGGCTTCATCTCGCCGTTGCGACGCTCCATGTTCATCATCATCGTGATTGGTATACCGCCGCAGATCCAGTTCTCGGTGTGGTCCGTAAGGTTGCGCACGCTCGACATATAGCCGGTAAGGCCGGAATTGATGAGCATGGCGGCATTGTAACCGAGAGCGTAAGTATAATCGGCGTCGAAGTTGGTAGGATCGGCGCAACGGCCCTCATAACCGAAGAAATGATGCTGGGCAGCGAACTTGCCGCTGTATTCACCGGCTTCTGCCATCTCGTTGAGGCGTTTGGCAACCATCTGGCTCAGCAGGCTCTCCGTCTCGATGAGTGATACCTGCACATTGCCATGGCTGTCGCGGTCGAGGCTGAGCTGGAGTGCGATCTGTTTCGGAAGGCTCTTGTAGAGGTCGGCGTTGACTCCTGTGAGGTGACTGTGGATCTTGTTGAGTTTTTCCATCTCCTCGAGTCCCTCGAGTTCATCGGCATATTCTACAAGCACATCGTTGAGCTCGCTGATAAGGGTCTTCATCGAAGGGATGAACTCGATCAGGCCTTCGGGAATGAGGACAGTACCGAAGTTCCATCCGAGTTTTGCACGCTCGGAGATTACGTAGCAGATATAACTTACGATGTTGTCGAGAGTCATGCGCTTTGCCTGCACCTCTTCCGAGATGATGCAGATGTTGGGCTGGGTCTCGAGGGCGCATTCAAGAGCGATATGCGACGCGGAGCGACCCATCAGCTTGATGAAGTGGTAATATTTCTTTGCGGAATTGCAGTCGCGCTGGATATTACCGATAACCTCGCTATAGACCTTGCAGGCTGTGTCGAAACCGAAGGAGGTCTCGATCCACTCGTTCTTAAGGTCGCCGTCGATAGTCTTGGGAACGCCGATCACCTGCACGCCTGCGCCGATATTCTTGTAGTATTCGGCAAGCACGGCCGCGTTAGTATTGGAGTCGTCGCCGCCAATGATAACGAGAGCCTTGATGTTGAGCTCTTTCAGAATCTTCAGACCGGCCTCGAACTGCTCGGGTTTCTCAAGCTTCGTGCGTCCAGAACCGATGATGTCGAAACCGCCGGTGTTGCGGTATTCGGCGATATAGCCGGCCGTAAGCTCCATGTACTGATGATTGATGAATCCGGCAGGGCCCATAAGGAATCCGTAGAGACGGTTCTCTTTGTTCAGGGCCTTCAGTCCGTCGAAGATACCGCTCACCACGTTGTGACCGCCGGGTGCCTGTCCGCCGGAAAGAATGATGCCGACATTGAAGGGCTCCTCTACACGCGTAGGATTCTCGTCTTTCTCAAACTGAACCACGGGCATTCCGTACGTATGGGGGAAAAGTTTCTTTATCTCTTCCTGATTTGCCACCGACTCAGTGGCCTCTCCCTTTTTGATTTTTACACACCCCTGTAGATCTTTGGGCAATTTAGGCTGATACTCAGCCCTTACTCGCTGAAGAGCACTCTTTTTCATGATTTGAAATTATCTTATATATACCTTATTTTATTTTGAATTCTACTGCTATACCAATACTCTATGTCTATGCCTGACCGACCGGTTCATGGCCGATTCCGGCAAAACCTTTGTCATTGTTACGACGCTTAATCGCTAATAACATGCAAAATTACTATTTTTCGATGAAAATATCAGTCAAATAGATGAAAAAAGTAGCGAATTTCAGAGAGTTTTGAGGTATTCTTCGGCGGCGGCGAGATCCGCCTCGGTGTCGATGCCGATAGTGGAGAATTCCGTGAGGCCTACCTTTATGCCGATGCCGTTCTGAAGCCAGCGCAGTTGCTCGAGACTTTCAGCCCGTTCGAGCGATGATTCGGGAAGGGTCACAATGCGTCTGAGTACATCCGCGCGATAGCCGTAAATACCGATATGCGTGTAAAAATCGGCTGTATCGAGCCAGCGCTTCCAGTCGACTTTTCTCACATACGGGATGATGCTGCGAGAAAAATACATCGCATCCATATTTTCCGAGAAAACAACCTTCACAAGGTTCGGGTCAAAAAGCGCGTCAAAACCATTCTCTTTGTCGAAATGCTTCACCAATGTGGCTATCTCCGCTTCCGGATTTTTTTCGAAAATCCCGCAGAGACGGGTAATCTGCTCCGGTTGAATAAAGGGCTCGTCGCCCTGCACGTTCACCACCACATCTGCATCGCTCCCCAAAAGCCTGTAAGCCTCTTCCACTCTTTCAGTGCCGCTCCGATGGCTCGACGATGTCAACACGGCGCGGAAGCCATGGCTCTCTACGCAATCCTTGATGCGGGAATCGTCGGTGGCAACTGCGAAATCAATGCCAGATTCGCTCACTCTGCGACAAACCCTGATTATCATCTCCTCGCCTCCGATGCGCGCAAGAGGTTTGCCGGGGAAACGGGAGGATTCATACCGGGCCGGAATTAAAACCAGATATTTCATGCCTTTATATTTTCTTTCTTTTCATTATTGTTCACAGTTTCTTTTATCCCTGTATCGGCTCCCTTCCCCGATTTATGAATATGCGAAAAAGTTGTCCTCAGCCAGCCGGGAACCACCAAAGCTCCGATGAGAAGATAGAGATAATAAGTTATGATACGCCAGAACACCGCCAATATCAGGGCCATCCCGGCCGTACCGATCAGATCGCCGTAATATTCCGAGAAAAGCCATTCGCTTAGTCCTGCTCCTCCGGGAGTAGGACTAACCATCAGCACAACCCATATCACGAACTGGCGGGCAAGTATTATCCATTGATACCGGTCGTCGGCCGGCAGAAAACCGAGGAAAAGCACATTCACCACCAGATAGCGCGAAGTCCATGACAAAGCTGTTCCGCAGAACACTTCGAGCCAGAAACCTAACGGCTTGGTGCGGAGCTCTTTCGATGTTGCCACCATGTTCACTCCGAGCCCACTGATCTGAGCCGACCATTTACGCAGGAATTTCCATCCGGAGATCTTGCCGAGCACCTTGCTTATCCATCTTGGCTTCCATATGATTCCTAAAAAGAGGATGAATGTCCATACAGCTATCAGGGAATAGACGAACCAGAAGGTATATTTGATGCCATGAGAGAACGTACCGCCGCCGGAAGCGAACAGGTCGGCCGAATCAGTGAAAAGCACTATGAAAGGGCAGGCAATCACGAAAAAGAGCTCATCCATAAAGAGAGTGGTGAGCATAAGCGTCGTGGCGCGCCCTATTTCGATGCCCTGACTGTTCAGAAACACCATGCCAAGAGAGCTGCCTCCCACGGCCGAAGGGGTTATACAGTTGGTGAATTCGCACAGCATGTCGACCTTCCAGGCCTGACGCCAGCTAAGCTTGCGGTCGGTCAAAGCGCGGAAACGCCATGTGAGACCGTAATCACGCCCGAACATGCAGAGAAAACCGAATATTATGCAGAACACGACCCTCGCGTCGAAATGGATTCCCCTCCAGATAGCAGAGAAGTCCTCCTTGCGGGCATCATGCCAGAACATCAGCGCAACGACGCCAACACCCAGCAATACCGGCACGAGGACTTTCCAGAATGAAAATGATGAGGATGTTCCGCCGGAATTATTTTTCATTTGTGTCTTCTGATTAAGGAATCGTAACGGTCGCATACCTCATCCACCACATCTTCCCAACTCCTCACAAGCGTTTCCCTCGCCCCACGGCCTGCCGCTTTCAAAGCCTCGGGATCGTCGTGAAGCATCCCGATGAGACTTGCGAAATTCTCCGGTTTCTTCTCCGTCAGGAATCCGTTGCGCCTGTCGGCGATAACCTCAGAGGCGGTGGATCCTTTCAACAAAATGGAAGGAGTGCCCATAGCTGCAGATTCCCTTACAACCAACGGAGCGTTGTCGTAAAAAGATGGAAAAAGAAATAAATCCGAGCCTGCATAATAATCGCTGAGAATATTGCGGTCTTTTATCACTCCGTGGATATTGACCATATTGGTGAGGCCGTAGGCATCGATACGCTGGCGCACCTCTTCGAAAGCATAGCCGGTACCGATGAAATTCATACGGAATGGAATCTTGTCTTTCAGAAGTTTCAGCGTTTCAACAACCACATCGAGCCCTTTTTCCCAGATATGCTGTCCCACAAACAATAGAGCTATCTCACCGGGTCTTATGCCAATCCGCGCCCTTGCGCTGCGGCGGTATTCATCCACATCTCCCTTTATAAGCGACGCGAAATCATTGCCGTTTTCCACTACCGTCAAAGGCCCTTTGTAACCGTATTCCCGCACAGTGTCCTCAACCTGAGCCTGCGGAATCCAGACCTCGTCGCAGGCATTGAAGAAATCGAGGATACGCTTCATTATTATCGGAACGCACCATGGCGCTTTCCTGAAGGAATGCTCCAGATCCTGACGGTATTTGGAATGAAACGTACCGATGAGAGGCACATTCTGTTTCTTTTTCACGTATATCGCAAGACGCCCCGAGGAAAAGGGACAATGGGAATGCACAATCTTGAAATCCGATGACCGCAGCCTTTTCCAGATGAATGGATCAAGCTTTGGATAGCCGTACCGGTAAGGATGACGGTTCCAGATAGGCAGCGAGAAATAGCGCACCACTTCGAAAGAATATTTATTCTTCTGAGGATTCCATGGTGTAACCACACATGGCATAATGCCCTTCTGCTGGAGCCAATAGGCGTAATTCTCCACGGTCAGCGTGACGCCGTCGAGAATAGGCGGGAAACTGTCGTTAAATATTCCATACAGGTTCGGTTGCTCCGGATGGGAGTAAGGGCTCTTCATATGCTGATTATATGCTAATTCAATTTGATGCAAAATTAAAAAAAATTTCCAACTCTTGCATTATTGAGAAAAAACTATTAACTTTGCAACGCAAAACAGATAAATAAGGTTCCATGTCCGAGTGGTTAGGTACCGGTCTGCAAAACCGTTTACACCAGTTCGAATCTGGTTGGAACCTCTTCCCGATGAGGCTGTGTTAATTTTGACACAGCCTCATCCGCTTATAGCAATCTCCTATCCCTTAATCGATTATGAAACGTCTCTTAGCCTTTACTTTCTTAGCGGCTTCGTTGATGCCGGTGTGCGCTTTCGCGCAGCATGTCGGCGAGGAATATGTATTGAAACGGATAATACCCGTCAAAGGTCGTCAGGGAATAGCGGCCGACAGCGCGTTCTATTACGTATCGGACACAAAAGCGATATACAAATACGACAAAGAGGGCGACCTTGTGGATGCCAACACCGAGCCTTTCATGCATCCCGAAATCGCCAACCATTTCGGCGACATTGATGTCTGGCGCGGTGAAATCTATTGCGGAATAGAGAAATTCGAATATGGACGGGGATACAACATCGCCGTTTCAATCTACGATGCCAACACTCTCAAATGGAAACGCGATCTTCCATGGAGTCCGGAGTCGGGTCAGGTGGAGGTGTCGGGCATTGCCGTCGACAGAGACCGCAACATGGTGTGGATGTCCGATTGGGTCGACAGCCGCTATGTATATTGCTACGACCTTGCCACAGGACGCTATCACACAAAACTGCAATGCGCCCCTACCCCTTACTGGTGCCAGGGAATCACGATAGCCGACGGCAAAATGATCTTTTCGGCCGATGACGGGGAGGCAGCCTATAATCTTCCCGACAATCTTTATATCGCCGAAATCGGAGACGCCCCCTACACGGGCCTTGTTGAAGGCGAGGAGGTTGTGAAGGATACCCCCTTCAGCGTGAAACTCCGCGCCGACGGCACTCCTGAAATGAGAAAAGGGCTTGTGGCCGGCGGCGCCGGCAAAGCCCGTGTGAAACATTTCCGCGAAATGTCGGATTTCAAACGCGCCGGTGAGATCGAGGGCGTAAGCATCGATCCTGTCAACGGCGACCTGCTCGTTCTCAACAACCGGGGAACGCGTATCGTGCTCGGCATGAGTCAGGGACCTCTTGCCGATGAAGGTTACACCGGGGAAGTCCACGAGCTTTATGTCTATTCAAAAGTGAAGTAAGAGGGATTACGTTTCGCCTTAATCCGGTGTCTCATCTATTGTGATGAAATTCTCATCGGCATCGGGCGTTTCGAAATTGCTGTAGAAGAGCGAGAGCCGCTCCGAAGGCACTATCTGGTCGTTGGGGCCCGTCCCCTCTCGTCGCGACATGCGATCTCTCAGAAGCGGCAGACCGGCTTTCATATATATGAAAAGAGGCTCGGCCCCCTTGCTACGGCAGAACTCAACAAAATTTTCCCGCTTGACGCGTTTGCAGAAAGTGGCGTCGACAACCACCCTCTCGCCGACCTCCAGATGCACAACCAGCAATTTTTTGAGTTCCCGCATGGCGCCCGCTATCATTTCTCTCTGCTCCTCAAGCGGCACGCTATGGCTCATCGGCCCATATAATTCCCACAGAAGCTCGTCAACCGAAAGCCGGACATAACCGTTCTTCTCAAGTTTCCTTGAGAAGAACGTTTTTCCGGAACCGCTCACCCCGCACATCAGCACGACGCGAGCAGCGATATCAGAATGCAGCATCGGGTGCGACCGGTTCGATATTCACAACCTCATAATTCTGAGTACCGAGACCGAGCTCTTCTGCATAGTCGAGGATATGCGTCGCATTGCGCGACTCCATGCGCTCGATGAGATGCGACTTGCCGGGATCAGGCGAATTATATACCATGTCGACACATGCGCGGTCCAATGCCACAGGATCGAGCGATGCAAGGATACCTATATCTTCCATCTTGATGGCTTCCGGCTCGGCCACGCAGTCGCAGTCTACCGAAAGATTGTTGGCCACGCTTATAAAGAGGATATTGTCGCCGGCCTTGTCGAATACAGACTCGCAGGCCTCTGCCATCGATTCGAGGAAATCATTCTGCGGGGGAACGTTTTCCCAATCCACCGGCACCGTTTTGCTCTTGCCGGCAGTATGGATCCATGCCTTCCCTTCGGAAGATGCCATGCCTATGGCCACATTCTTCAGAGCGCCGCCGAAACCGGCCATGGGATGGCCTTTGAAATGGGAAAGAACAATCGTGAAATCATAATTTTCCCAGTTCTTGCCTACGAAATTCTCTTTCAGATGTCGACCGTGGCGTACCGGTAGCGCGATATCTCCCGATTCATCCATGATATCTACCTCGGCGATGGCGGTGAACCCATGCTCGGCGGCAGTCTGCAGATGGTCGGCGGCATTGCAGCGGCGCCCCTCATAGGCAGTGTTGCATTCCACGATTGTACCCTCCACCTGATGCACAAGCTTCTTGATCACATCCGTGCTGAGATGATTGGGATTGCCGGCCTCACCGGTCGATATCTTGATAGCCACTCTGCCCTTGGCTTCACGGCCGAGAGCCTTATAAACGGCCACAAGGTTATCCGCCGTGATACGCGGGCAGAAATAAACCTTAGATTTTTTCTCGTTGCTCATATCCTGGTATTTTATAAGACTTCAAAATTACAATACTAAAACGATACGATAACCGTAGCGGTTTCTCTCCATCCACCGTTCCAATTCTCAAATTTACTCAAAAATTCCGAGAAATAAAACTCCGGCCTATCTCACATTCATATCTCTTCTATTCCTATGCTTTTAAAATATTCATATGTAGAATCATAAAAAGCCTGTAATCGAGTCGGATCCTCAGGGAAACCTTCCGGGGTCATTCTGTGATTGCCTTTAGGGACACATATAACCATTCCCTGACGGGCACGCGTAAGAAGCACTCTATAAGCATTAAGCATGTATTTCTGCGTTTCAACATTCTTTTCAGGAATCCACTGCGTTTTACCGTTGAATTTCCAGAACGACCATTTACCCTTATCATAACGCATATCGGCATCCCAAAGAACACAAGTAAAGTCTACTTCCAGACCTTGCACTTGTATTTCGGTGGCGGCTTCCTCTAAATAATTTGAGGATCTTACATCTGTTTTATCTTCGAGAAACCAATGAATAGCATTATCCTCACTTTGCGGCAATACATGCACAGCCAACGGCTGATATCTTGCAGAAACTTTTGAAATAAGAATGCCGGTTTGTTGTGTACCCCTCGCCTTTTGTCTTAACCATTCACGGGCTTTATCCATGCTTCGCGTTAACTTGATTGGATAACCATGACTAACAACGTTCTGATATAAACCCAATGCATCCGGATTAAACGACAACAGAGAATGCACGAATGCAGAAAGTCTCTCTGCTCTAAACGACCGTAGACTTACTCCAAGGTGAAGCTTATCTGAATAAACCACATTAGTTTTGGATTCAAGAAGTTCATTAACCTTGCCCTCTGCGTATTCCGGTTCTGTTAATTTGTCAGATATAAACACATTCCAGTGGGGAAACCTATCATTAAGTGCTGCAATCCATTCAGAAATACCTGCTTCGCCGGTATTTATTTCTTGCCCTCCGCCTATCAGACAAACAATAGTAGCCCAATCCTCCCGCTGATCGAGCGACCATATAAGAAATGCCGCCTCTGACATCGGGAAATTCGGAACTTTCAATTTGTTGCCATACGTACCGCCACGTTTCAGATAGTCAGCAATACGCTTGTGAGTCCATGCCCGTTGTGCTTCATCAAAAATAGCAACATGCTCAACTTCTCCATATCCACTATTTTGAAGTTTCACTGCTTTGTCGGTGTCTATCTCAAGTATGCCATTCTCCACCGGATTTTTAATTTTAGCAAGCATATTGTCTCTGTACCGGTGGATTATCTGTAAAAATTTACCGACCTCACGACGAGAATCCGAAAGATTCTTACTTTCTCCGTTCTTTCTCGATTTCTTATAGTTGTCGCGAGCAAGAGCCTCAGTCAATACTGCAACAAGAGGACCATTGCCGGATAAATAAACGGCTCCATCCGCCTCATTGAAGGATCCGTCTTCCTTATAAGATTGTTTAACGGCAACATCAAGGCCGACCAACGTTTTGCCGGCACCCGGCACTCCTGTAACGAAACAAATGCTCTTCTGTTTTTTCGCTTTCGACCAATTGATTACTTCGAGAATATAAGCTATCGTAGCATCGGTTGTTACCTTATCTGCTTCATGCCTCGTTATATCCTCAACCGAATGATTCTCATATAACGACCTTGCAGCTTCAATAATCGTAGGCGTTGGGGTATAAGGGCTAATCACCCAATCTTTAATTGTACCCGGATAATTTGCCTGTTTCCGCTGCAATACCTCATGTATTATATTTTGCAATCCGTTTTCACCTGTGATAAGAGGATTGAAAATAGAATCGTCATATACCGAATAAGCGAATACACTTGTTGACGATGCATGCTTAGTCGGTATTAGTATGGGGACAATAGTTCGGTCATGGCTATAGCGATGAAAGTTTTTAAGATCAAGAGCATAGTCCATTACTTGCTCAACATCAGCCTGTAGCGCGTCTTTTTGTCCGACTTTAAACTCGAGACAAAAAATAATTCCCCGCAAAAGTAAAACAACATCTATTCTTTTCCCAAGACGAGGAATATCATATTCAAAGATTATTTCAGCCTCCTCATTCTTCCAGGGAATAAGAGATTTTTGCAGCAAGAAGATTTCTCCTAACCATGCCTCGTCTGTCGTTGTTAATGCCTGACCATGGAAAGCATCATGGATGTGTCCCAAGATTGAATACGGATCTTCAACTATAAATGATTTAAAATCCGATTTATACATGCACCTATTTGATCGTTTCGCAGACATGGCAATATGATTTGAATTTACGGTTAAGAAAGATTTCCTAACTTATGGGAATCACTTACAAAATTAATAAAGATGTTCATAAACTGAATAATGAACATCACATTTACCCCATCCAATGGAGAATCAAACAATTAATTTCTCACGATGATTAGCCATGAATTCTAATGATGGCTTATGTTCTGACGGGAGATCAATTTTCTTACCCTCCATTTTCAAAAAATGGTTCTTAAAGGCTTCAGAAGTATATGCTTCCTTTATTGTCGGACTCAAAACCAATCTGAACTGTTCGTCAAAAGTTATTAAGTATTTATCAAATGCAGCATCGTAGGTTGCGCTAAGACACAACCCATTTTCGGGATTTAAACGAGATTCTTCACATTCAGCCCACGGTATAATATGACTTGCTCTTAATACTTCCGAAATTTCCAAGCCTGTTAGACAACATTTATGACCATAGATATCAAGTATTATTGCGCGAAATAAATCTTGCTCGATTCTTTGCTTGATAAGCCGTTCCTTTTCTGTTTTGAAGTTATTGATTTTAAATCTCTCGAGCAACTCATTTGATAGCTTAATCCCCTTTTTCTTTGAGGAATGCACAATTTGGGATGCTTCCTGAATGCAATTTGTCTTAATAAAATCTCCTAACCGACGAATTGCAGCGGTACAAAATCTATTTCTCGGGTAGCTCGTTTGCGTTGGCTTCCCTAAATCAAAGAGAGATGGTTTCTTTTCCCTAAATTTATCTTCTTCATCTGCTATATATTCAATAATTTGCTCAATCAAGCAGGGGTCTCGAACATCATTTAATGAAGTATTATTTAAATTGAATACATCATTTTTACGGAAAATTTCATCAAGGATATATATCGCTTTGAGATAAGAAGATACCGTGCCACTCTTCTTTGAGCCATAATTTGAATTTAGGTAGTCTTGAAAAGTAATAGTATTCATTATATCAGTTTTGAATCATTTATTTAGAACCCCAACACTATATTTGAAGGAGCGATAAAAGATGCTTATTGTCGGAGTAACCTAATTCTTTCCGAAGCTTGCCTCGATGGATTGGAGGAGCTTGAACTGGGCGCGGGCGCGCACGAGGTTGTGGTCGGGATATTCGATACGATAGTAGGTGTCGCCGTTGAGGTAGTCGGTCAGAAAACGGACGGCCTGCATGTAGCCGAAACGTTCCGGCGCGTAGGGGAGATATTCTATCTCCTCTTTAGTCAGGAAGCTGCCGGCACACTCAAGGTAGCCTTCGCGAAACACGCGATAGATCTCCATGTCGAATTCCACGCGGTCAAGATCGCGGTCATCTTCATCACCTTTATTGGCGGCAGTGCGCAAGAAGTCGCCGAAATCGGAGAATACAAACGAGGGCATCACCGTGTCCAGATCGATTACGCACAGAACCCGTCCGTTGCGGTCGAACAGCATGTTGTTGATCTTTGTGTCGCAATGACATATCCGTTTGGGAAGCTTCCTTTCCCGGTATAGTCGTTCGGCGAGACAGGCCCGCTCCGACCGTTTCCGCAATTCCTCCACCAGATCGCGAACGTCTGCCAACCGGCATGCGGCATCCGCAGCTACGGCTTCCTCCAGCTGCCGCAGACGCAGCTCCATGTTATGGAAATCGGGTATGCTCTCCCCTATCTCACCCTCCAAGTCGCTGAGCATCTCCTGAAACCGGCCGAAGGCCACTCCGGCATGACGCGCGTTCTCCGGCGTTACCGTCTCGCGTGTCTCGGCATCCTCAATCATCAGCATCACACGCCAATAACTGTCACCATCCTGAAAATAGGTCTTGTCGGAACCGGCAACGCGCATGAGCGTTACAACCTTTCGGTCTATATCCTCCTCGCCGCGAGCCTCGAGCTTGGCGCGGATATGCCCGGTGACTTTCTCGATATTGCTCTGCAGAAGGTCAACGTCGCGGAAAACGTTGTGATTGATACGCTGAAGGATATAGCATCTGCCGCTACGGCTATCTTCGGCCTTGAATGTAGTGTTGATATGGCCGTTGCCAATCGGCACGATACTCTCCTCCCGGGCTTCGATTCCGAACTGTCGCAATATCTCCCGCTTCTCCATCATTTACTTTTTTGCCGGTTTTCTTGGTTGCTTTGGCTTCCCGGGCGGTCTTGGCTTTCAACGCAGCGGTGAACGCTTCGGCCTTGGCAAGCGATGCCTGCTCCTGCTCTTCCGTGGCAAAAGCATGGCGATACCCCTTTGTTTTATTCCAGTCGCCGCGAGTGAAATCCGGCATGCTTACAGGGGCGGAGTTATTGTCCATCGAAAGGGAACCGAGTTCTGCGAGCGAGCACCATTCCGCAAGGTCATATACATCCATATCCAGCGGCAGACCATTCCGCAGGCAATATATCAGACGGCTGTCCATTATGAAGTCCATGCCGCCGTGGCCGCCGACCTCCTTGGCCATGTCGCCATATTTCTTAAGGATGGGATGACGGTATTTCTCTTCAAGGGCCTTGCGTTCATCCTCGGGGAGGAACGAATGAGCCGAAAGATTCTCGATATCCACCTCAACACCGGCGTCGGCGAGTTGCTGGCGGCCAACGGCATACCCCTCCATGGGATATTTGTTGGCGAATCCGCGCGTGCCCGTTAGCTGATAGAGCCGATTATAAGGCTGTGGTGTCATGACGTTGTGCTGAATCTCGATCACCTTACCGTTCTCGGTGCGGATCAGTGTTGTGGTATGGTCGCCGTTGCGAAAACTATTGCAGGCGGAATCGGCCATCTCCTTTACAAGCTCGCGACCGTTGAAGGAGCGGGTATCCATCGCCACAAGTGTCTTCATGCGGTCACCGCGGTGTATGTCGAGAGCCTGAGCCACAGGCCCGAGGCCGTGAGTGGGATACACGTCGCCGCGATGGCGCATGTTATAGTCCAGACGCCAGCCAAGAAGGTCGTCGGGACCTTTCTTCCAGTAATGCTTCCAGAATGGGGAAAGATCATGGATATATGCACCCTGCGCGCGGATGATATCGCCGAAAACGCCTTGCTGCGCCATGTTGAGGGTGTTCATCTCAAACCAGTCATAACAGCAGTTCTCAAGAATCATGCAGTGCTTCTGCATGCGTTCGCTGAGATCCACGAGGTCCCAGCAGTCTTTCATGGTCATGGCGGAAGGAACCTCTATCGCCACATTTTTACCGTTTTCGAGCGCGCACTTGGCGATGGGCACATGGTGAAGCCAGTCGGCGGCGATGTACACAAGATCGATGTCGGGACGTTTGCATAGCTCCTTATAACCCTCCTCACCGTAATAAACGGTGGCATCGGGCATCGAGGCCCTGCGCAGATATTTCTGGCAACTGTCGGCGCGCGCCTGCTCATAATCGCAGAGAGCCTTAATCTCCACTCCGGGAATATGCGTGAACCGCTCCACTGCTCCGGGGCCTCGCATACCGAGCCCCACGAAACCGACACGGACCGACTCAATTGCAGGGAGAGCCAGACCGAGCACACTTTTCTGGCCCGGCTGACGCTCGGGCGACTTCACCTCGATAGTGCCCTTGTTCCAGTTCCATTCGGTGCCGTAATCATTCACCTCGGCCACGGCCTTTATCGCCGACACAGCCGGCAACACCGCGCAAGCAGCCGCTATAATAAAATTACTGAGTTTATTCATGATGTCTTATTGGTTATTTTGAAGTTGTTTAAATAACTACTATTGCAAATATAATCCAAAATTCAAAATCCCCCAAAAATGTCGCAAAGATCCGCTGACCCATAATGTCCACACAACGTCTACACCACATGATATAAAAACAGCCAAGTGTCTGTAACGTTGACACTTGGCCTGTGTTTTGCGGAGAGACAGGGATTCGATATTTCTTAATTTGATTTTATATATTTCTTTATTTAAGCAATTTGCATAAGCGCATTTTCGCAAATCAGATTAAGATTTGTCTACATGGCGTCTACAAATTTCTACACATCTATGCCTGATTTCTGGCTAAGGATCTTAATTATTCTCTCCTTATCCTCGAGCATCTCCCGAAGCAGCTTAATCTCCTTATCCTTTGCTATCGAATCTGCATCTGGATGCATGATTTCCGATATACTATATTTATTCAACGTCCAGTCATCGAAGAAATAGCCGGGCGATATGTCTAGATGTCTACATATCGTCTCAAGCGTTTCCGGATTCATCGTATTGCTCTTCAGCATGTAGCTGAAATAGCTCGGATGAATCCCACAACTTTCTGCAATCTCCCGTTTTACAAGTTTTCGCTCCTCGATTATCCGGTTCAGCTCATTTCCGATGTGCTTCATTCTGATAGTTAATTTATGTTAATTATCAATTCTCAAATGTAGAAATATCTACATTTATATAAAATATTTACTACATTCGCATTTGTAAATATAATTAAATATTTTCGAATCTCATAAATATTTACTCATATATGCCTACAGTCACGTCAAACACAAAAGAACGTCGCGAAGCTGCAAAGAAATTTGCGAAATATCTAAACTCGCTCTCGATTTCCGAGCACGCGAGAATCGTTTCAGAAATTTCTGAGAAATGCTTCGTGCCTCGTGCCACAATCTACGCATGGAAAAGATGCTCTTGTGGCATTCCGAAAATATACCGGCCGGTAATCGAAGAAATTGCGCGCGTCAGAATCTTCTAAAAAAAACAGATGTCATACTCAAAACTTGACATAGAGAAAGTTAGGAAAGCCGCAGATATCCGCAACCATATTCCGGACACGGTAGTTATAAAGAGGAAGACTTATGCCCGGTGTCCGCAATGCGGAGCAGAAGGCGACAAAGGCATGCTCGTTACACTGTAAATACTCATTCAAAAGTGGGCCGGTCGCTCATTCAAAAATGGGCCACC
>OHPI01000481.1_pt1 | contig 27965 bp, 29 predicted proteins | sample 1577651 | NCBI WGS metagenome assembly OHPI01 (sample SAMEA3879578, study PRJEB24766) | human gut metagenome | biome: human-associated habitat; feature: feces | place: USA | collected 1985/1987
CAATCGGATATTTCTTCAATGCGGGGTCGAGCATACATTCGACGCTGGCATAGAAATTGTTCATATCGCAATGAAGTATGCTTCTCAACATTTTTTTGAACCCCCTTGACTTTTATAGAAGTTTAATGTAAAATATATGTAGTTCAACTTCCTGTTTTTTATTATACGCAGTTTAAGTACAGATGTCAATAGCAAATAAGAAGTTTAACTACAATAATTCAGTAAGGAGTGAAATCTAAGATGACATTCGGTGAGAAAGTCAAAGCTGAGAGAACCAAACTTGGTATTACTCAGGAAGAACTGGCTGCAAAAATCGGAGTAACCGTTCGAGTAATTTGTTCTTATGAAAATGATAAATCAAGACCGAGAGGAACGGAAAGATACAAAAAGTTAGCAGAAGCATTAGATGTAAATGTTAATTATCTGCTGTCCGAGGACGACGCATTCATCGCAGAGGTAGAAGATAAATACGGTCGCAGAGGTGCAAGGCAGGCTCAGGAATTGCTTGCGGAAGTAACCGGGCTTTTTGCTGGCGGCGAGATGGCTGACGAGGATATGCGTGAAATGGTTGACGCTATTCAGGAAGCTTATCTTATCGCAAAGAAAAACAATAAAAAATACACTCCGAAGAAATACCGCAAAGACGAGTAATCCTCGAAGTGAACTAAGTCCGCTTTATTGGACACATAATAGTTTATCATTTAGCATAGGGTAAATATCGGATATAATTATCCTACAAGGAGGTGAGCCGGTTTGGGGTATTACACAACGGCAGAGATTGTAAAAATCGTAAATAAGCTCATTGACCGATGCGGCACTCGTAACCCATATAAGGTCGCACAAGAACTTGGTATCAATATTATCTACCGGAATTTTGAGAAGCAGCGTGGGGCATACAAGGTCATTCTGAAGAACCGCTTTGTTTTTCTCAAAAACGGTATGCACCCGGTCATAGAACAGATAGTCTTATGGCACGAAATCGGACACGATGTTCTTCACCGTAAAGAAGCGATTACTGCCGGCGGTTTCAAAGAATTCAATATCTTTGATATGAGAGAAAACAGGATGGAGTATGAAGCAAATATTTTTGCTTCACAAGCTTCTTTGCCGGACGACGCAATCTTGGAATACATTGAAAACGGCTATGATATTCAACAGATTGCAAGGGCAATGAACTCCGACATCAATCTGATTGCCCTGAAAGTCGATACGCTCATTGCACAAGGCTACCATTTACGGAAACAGGAACATAGAAATGATTTTCTGAAATATAATCATAAAATGTAAGACCGTCAAGTCTCGAATGAGATCTGACGGTCTTTGCTATTTTTCAATTATTAAGGTATTCCTGTTTTTATTTTTGAGTATATGCCGCAGGCAACACACTTCTACTTGACGAATTCTGCTATATGTAACTCCCATATCCTCAGCAACTTCTTTTTTACTCTTAGGCTTCCCCGAATATAGACCCCAAAGTTGCGCTACGATTTCTCTCTGATGCTCATTCATATTGGTATCTTCAAATGCAAACAAAAAACTGTTGCTGTCAAAATCGGGATTTAATTTATATTCAAAGGTACTTCTGGTATCGCAATACCAAGCTATTCGTTCTTTTACCTTATCTAAATAGAGTGTATCAGAAGCGACCTCATCTGACCGGTAAAGACGATTTCTTCGTCTTAACTCATACCAACCTTGGCGGACAAATTCTTCTCCGACAACACCGGAACTCATTCCACCGGCGGCAAACCTGTTTATACAGACATACCCATTTCCATAAAACTTCATACCAAACTCTCGAGCGATGCTTTTGTATTTTTCAAGGAAAGTTTGCTCATCCATCGGTAGTTTGTCATAAGTAAAGCAGCGTGCTGCATAAGCCCACCATAAAGGCGCACCTCGGCTACCCCAATTCTTTGGAGGGGAAAGAAACAACTCATAACCATAATGCTGTCCTTTTTCCCGAAAGCGTAAAAAAGGCATTGTCTTGTCTAAATCACCAAAGAGATTAGGCGCTTTCATTATCTGTTCAGCCATAAATAGATAATGATTATCTCCACAACCAAGCACCGCTTTTTCAAAGCCGATAATATCCCAATCAGTAAACAACTCTTTTCCGACGCTGTCAAAGCGTTCATAGGCTGCTTGATTATGTAGAATATCATTATAGGTTAATTTATCGTATGGTATAGGCATAATTAACCCTCACAATCTCATTCTTGTTTATTCGTGTAGGAAAACCTTAATATAAATCTTTACCCACGAGCCTTTCTTTTCTTTTGAAGTTATCTTACCGAAAAGGAGCTTTCCGGCGTCCATTAGACGGGCAAATATTACATTGTCCTGCTTCGGAACATAACCGATTTTAACTCCGTCAACAGTCTTAATGACAATCGCTTGCGTATCATACCGGTTATCAGGCTCTCTAAAAAACGCCAATCTGTCATCAACATTCAGATGTGGTTCTAATTCTTCAATGCCTTCAATATGGGTCGTTCCGGCTACATAAGTATCAAAAAGAAATATATCCTTTTCAAAAGGCTTCGGAATTGAAATTTCTCCGTTTTTTCCGTGTAGTAGCCCTACAAGTCCGCTGCCACCGGTTTTAACCAAATCGCCCATAATCTCACCTCAACATCTCTTCGATTTTCGCTTTATAAATCGAGATAAGCTCGTTATACTGTTCAATAACACTTTCAAGTTCTTGCTTTTTTTGCTCGGTTTTCTTTGTGTCCTCAAGAATATCCTTCATCGTGTATGGATACTCTGATTTGATATTTTCAATACTTTCTCTTATGGATTTAAGTAGTCCTTCTAAACGCTCTCGTTCTTCTACAAGCTGTGTCATAGCGTCTTTATGCTGTTCAGGCAACGGGTTGTTTCCGACCATTTCGCCGATAATCCTCAATGTTCCCAAATCGCCGTTTTTATAGGCTGATACCGCATTATCAAATAATTGAACCTGTGCTTCGGAAACATCGGGGTTAATATCAGGGTGTAATGCCTTTACTATTTTACGATAGAGCTTTTTGAGTTCCTTGTTATCTTCGTCAGACAGAACTTCCGCCTTGCTTCGTTTAAGGGCGTCATTCATCTTATCAATCTGCTCGTCGAGCTGTTTTTGATACTTGGCAAATTCATTGTCGAGCGTTTCCTCAATGGCGGAAATAATTACCTTTTCCAGTCTGTTTTTCTTTGCCTGAATCAATTCAATTTTTCTTTTCAGTCGCAGAGCGGCACATTGAGTTTCATATGCCTTATACTCAATGCTGCCGAGTTTCAGCATATATTCTGTCTCAATATTCTTACAGATAACGAATTGAAGCTCGTCACGCTCCAGCAAAAGCATTGACAGCTCTGTACGCATTTTTTCTACTTCGCTTTTCAGCTTTTCAAAATCCGGGAATACAATAACATTACCTGAAAAAGATACTTTCACATTTGTTTCTGTACTTTTTTCTTCGTCCATTCAATCGCACCTTCCCCCCAAAAAATCTTATTTGTATTCAAAATATAAATCGACTATATCATCTAACTGTTTTCTGATTTCTGCAAAGTCGCAATCCAAATTAAGCGTTTTGACCGAGATTGCATTTCCGCCCATTTTATAATTGTTATTCGGTAGCACCAATTCGTCGGTCTTGGCATAAAGCAACATTCCTGACACATTGCCGGTATTCTCCGTATCGAGGTTTTTTACATAAGTAAAAATCTGATAGAGATTACCTGAATGCAAAGTGTTCACATCGTACTGTTTCTGCGTGGTATGGGCGTAATACTTGGCGTCTATAACTAATGTTCTGTCTCCCTGTTTTAACATTATATCGCTCTGCATTACAGGAAGCATTTCTCTGTACCCATCATCTGTGTCCCACGGAATTTGAGAAGCCGACGCCTTAACTTCGGGGTGTTCCTTCTTAAAATACTCAAGGATAAACTTTTCATAAAGCCTGCACATACGCTGCTCATCAAGGAAATCCATTAACTTTGTACTTCCATCAGAGGTTGTTTGTAGCAATCCTTTGAGTATCAGATAACAAATGGAAATCAGCATTTGATATGTCTGATTATTCTTATTAAATTGAAGTTTCCAGTTTATGCTCTCCCGGCTCAATGGTTTGACTTCCGAAAAATAGATAAGCAATTTGCGAAGTTGCTTTTTTCTTTCTTTGCTGATTTCGCTCCTGACGAGGACATCCATCGTAGTGCGTATAATTCGATTCAGATAGGAATTAACTGAGAACTCGTCATAATTGCACACCAACTGCTTTTTCAGCATTGACTGTTGTTTTACCGAAGCAGATATATCTATTTTCCCACGGAGGGAGGATAAAGGCTCACTTTGAACCACATACTCCTTACCTAATCCTCGCTTTATCTGCAAAGACACTCCTTTAATAAGGATGGCAGCACACAGTTCCGCAACATTGTCAAATTCTTCGGTAGCGACCTGCTTATACCCTTGCTCATTTAAGACTTGAAACGCATATGAAAGCATATAGTATATGTTTTGTATGCGTATCATTTTATGGCACTCCTTAATGTTGCAGACCAGTCTCTGACCTTAGTAGGTTCATCAAACCAGTATTCTTTAATCAATGGTATTACTTCATATTCAACAACGGATTTAAGCCATTCATCAGTAACTTCATCATCGGTGCAGAAATAGCTATGACCGATTCTAAAGCCGTCTCCCAATGACTCATCTGTTGAAATTGTACTGTTCAGGGACTCGACAGCGGCAATCAGTTTTTCCAATTTAGGCGAATTCTTTTCCGCCAAGTAGTTTTTGAAGCCTTCAGAAGAAAATGCAGGAGCAAAGTCAAAAAATGCAAATCTTCTTCGAAGTGCATAATCCATAAGAGCAAGGCTTCTGTCAGCCGTATTCATCATACCGATAATTCTCACATTCTGCGGTACAGTAAACCACTCATTGGAGTAAAGCAGCTTAATCTTTTCGCCACGCTTATCTTTCTCGATTAACATCATAAGTTCACCGAGAATTTTGCTCAAATTACCACGGTTGATTTCATCAATGATAAAGAAATACGGTCTTTCATTATCTTCTTCCGCTTCTTTGCAAAACTTATAGAATGTTCCGTTTTCAAGTTCAAAGCCGTCTTTTGACGGTCTGTACCCTTGAATGAAATCTTCATAAGAGTAGCTTTGATGAAACTGTACCATTGCTACACGGCTTGTGTCTTTCTGTCCCATTATAGAGTAAGCAAGCCTCTTTGCTGCAAAAGTCTTACCGACACCGGGTGCGCCTTGCAGAATCACATTGTATTTTGCTTCAAGCAATTCCGTAAGCGTGTTATATGTATCTTCGTCCATATAGACTTCATTCAGAAAATCATCTTTTGAATACAACGGATATTTGATTTCCTTTTGTTCCGATACTTCCTCAGAAGTATCTTCCGCAAACAAAGCAAGCAGCTTTTGAACATAATCTGGGTAAGCCGATATGTTGGTGAGCGTTTTCATAACTGCCTGACCGGGATGTTCCCATTCGCCTTTATTTTGCCAGTCAACTTTTCTAATGTGCTTGTATGTGCTTCTTGATGTATCATAGATATAATCGGAAGTCACAATACCTTTTCCGATAATTTTATGCATTCCTTTTTTGACGAAAATTACATCGCCGACTTTAATTTCATTTGCGAACTGCCAAAGGCAATGAGCGTTGTTTTTGTAGGAATAACTTGGGTCGTAAACCTTTTTCATATACTCTTTGATTTCCTCTTTTGAAGAAAATCCTTTAAGGTCTGTAACATCGTCCCAACCGATACCCATTATGCCGGATTTATAGAACTCGTCCCACATTGAAGCGTTGTCACCGGGAGAGTAAATCCAATAATTCGTTTCTTTTATATTTGAATCGACTGTGGTTGTCGTGGTTTCTTCTGTTTTGCCCGATTGGTTGCTTTTCCAAGCATAATAAGACAGTTCGGGGAAACTGTGATACTCATATTCCTTCTGATTAAGAGCATTCTTTGCCTGCTCGCACATAAACAGATAGTTTCTTCCGTTGGGTAAGCCTTTATTTATATCCGAGAATATGGTCGTAAAATAATGGGGCATATTGTCTACATCCGTAATAAAGGCTCTGTTGGTAGAGTCCAAATTGATGAATGTATATGGTCTCGCCCAATAAAGTCCCATCGTAATATTCCACTTAATCATTTTCTGCTTTATAACTGTGTCATAAGCAGCAATGAAAGCATTTTTATTATCTGTGGAGGCTTCATCAGAATATGCGATTGCTTTTTCAAGCAAATCCCAAAGGTTATCTATGTCGTGTTCTCCACGATTTTCTTTATACGCAAAGAACCACGCACTTAAATTCATTACTACCGGAATACCGTCAAACTCTGTCGGTACAGCAGCCTTAATAGAGAATTGCTTTGCAAATTGTTCCAACAAAGCAATTCGATTTGCATTTGTTATGCCCTTATTAAACGAGCCGAAAACAGTAAATGGGCAGATGTCCTCATATACTTCTTTCCCTCTTTCCTTAAACGGAAAATTCATTCCGGCATCGGCAAAGATGGTTTTGAGCTTGGCAATCAGTTCGCTTCTATTGTTTTTGTAAGGAAGTAGGGCAGAAGCCAACTCCATATAAAATTCTGTCCATTGAAATCTCTTATCCATATTCATTCTCCGTCAACCTACGCTTCCATCATATTATCTGTCCAAAGTTCGCATTGGGTCATAACCGTTTGAACTGCGTCGTCCATACCCTCCGGCGGGTACTTGTGCTTTTTCAAAAGTTTCTTTATGAGCATACGCATTTTTGCTCTTGCTGACTCACGCTTTTGCCAATCAATCGTCTTGTTTCTGCGCAGAGTATCGGCAAGCTCCTTTGTAATGGCTATGAGTTCGTCGTTTTCGTAGAAGTCCTTAATTGCCTGCGGCTTCGTGAGGGCGTCATAGAATGCAAGCTCATCGGCTGTAAGTCCGAGTTGGTCGCCCTCTTTTTGTGCTGCTGCAATCTGCTTTGCCAGCTTGAGCATTTCTTCAATGACTTCTTCGTTGGTCAGCATACCGTTCAAATACGCATTGAGCGAACGCTGCATAATCTCGCTGAACTTTTCGGACTTAACCACATTCGTCCTGCGGTAAACAGAAACCTGCTCTGCAATCAACTTTTTCAAAAGCTCGACGGCAAGGTTCTTTTCTTTCATATTCGCAACTTCTTGCAAGAATTTCGGGTCAAACAGAGAGAACTCCTCTTTAATGTCGGAGAAAAGGTTGATAACGCCGTCGCTCTTGATACTCTGCTTTAAGAGTTCGTTAATCCTTGCGTTCATTTCGGGCAAGGATATTTTTTTGCCGACACCTGTATTGGCAAGTCTTAAAACAAGTACACGCACAGACTCAAAGAACGCTGCTTCGATACGGTCGTCCTCATCAACCATAGATGAGCAGAGGGACAATGCCTGATGAAGCATAAGTGCTTCTTTTACAAACGAGTCCTTATCGTCAATTTTTTCTCTGCCCATAATGAAGTTGACAGCGCCGCTGATAGTCTTAGACCTTTCAAGGTCTGTGCCGGTTTGGAACTTGGAATAATCAAATCCGTGGAACTTGTCACGGCAGACGGACAGCTTTTCTTGGAATTTTGGGAATGCAACCTTTGCAACATCGGTATCGCCATAATTCTTTTTATCACGGGCGGTGTAATCGTTCATAGCCTTTTTAAGTGCTGTTGCAATACCCACATAGTCAACAACAAGACCACCCTCTTTGTCACGGAATACACGGTTTACACGGGCAATAGCCTGCATAAGATTATGTCCCGACATTGGCTTGTAAACATACATCGTTGCAAGTGACGGTACATCAAATCCGGTTAACCACATATCTACAACGATTGCGATTTTAAGCGGACTGTTGTTGTCTTTGAATTTCTTTGCAAGCTCGTCCTTGTGGTGCTTGTTGCCGATTATCTCACGCCATTCTTCCGGGTCGTTGTTGCCGGAAGTCATTACAACCGCAACTTTTTCCGTCCAAGCTGGGCGCAGCTCTAAAATACGCTTATAAATTTTCATAGCGATAGGGCGAGAGTAAGCAACAATCATTGCCTTGCCTGTCAGCAGATTTTCTCTGTTGTTCTCGTAGTGGTCGAGTATATCGCTGACAAGCGAATTGATTGTGTTATCATTGCCGAGTATTGCTTCCATCTGACCAAGTTCACGCTTGCTTTTTTCGATAACTTCTTCATCGGCATTGACAGACATAATATCATACTCGGTATCAATCAGCCGTAGGGTTGCTTCATCGAGATTGAGCTTAATTACACGGCTTTCGTAATAAACCGGGCGGGTTGCTCCGTCCTCTACAGCCTGCGTCATATCGTAAATGTCGATATAGTCGCCGAACACCTCACGGGTGCTGCGGTCTTTTGAAGAAATAGGCGTGCCTGTAAAGCCGATATATGTAGCATTAGGCAAGGTATTGCGGATAACACGAGCCGTACCGATTTTAACCTTACCGGTTTTAGCGTCCACGGTTTCAGTCAGTCCATATTGTCCACGGTGCGCTTCGTCTGCCATAACAACGATGTTGTGGCGTTGGGATAACGCTTCGTGAGACTCCTCGAACTTTTGCATAGTGGTAAAAATAATGCCGTTCGCCTGTCTGCCGTCCAACCAGTCCTTTAATCCCACATCATTTTTACCCGAAGTTTCTGTCAGCTTTCTGCAAGTAGCGTGTACCGGCTCTTGCCTTAAAAAGTCTTTGCACTTTGCAAACTGACCGTAAAGTTGGTCGTCAAGGTCGTTTCTGTCTGTGATAACAACAATCGTCGGGCTGTCCAACGCTTCTTGCAACAAATGAGCATAGAACACCATAGAAAGCGATTTTCCGCTTCCTTGTGTATGCCAAAACACACCGCCCTTACCGTCGGTAACGGTAGCGTGTTTCGTAGATTCGATTGCCTTTCTAACCGCAAAATACTGGTGGTATCCGGCAAGAATTTTGAATGAATTGATACCCTCGTTAGAAAAGCAGATAAAGTTTTTGATAATATCCAGCAGCCTTTCCTTTTGGAACATACCCTCAAAGAAAGTATCAAATTGGGCATACTGTGTGTTTTCGTAGTCGCCGTCTTTTGTTTTCCACTCCATAAAGCGGTCTTCACCGGAGGTGATCGTACCCGCTTTAGAGGTCAACTGGTCGCTCATTACGCAAATTGCGTTGTAAATGAACATAGACGGAATCTCAATCATATAGTTGCGGAGCTGCCTGTATGCTTCGGAAGCGTCCGTTTCTTCACGGGACGGAGATTTCAGCTCAACCAATACAACAGGCAAGCCATTCAAAAAGAGAATTACATCAGGGCGTTTATTGCTGTTCTCAATAAAAGTCCATTGGTTAGCTACGATAAAGGAGTTATTGTCGGGATTTTTGTAGTCAACAAGATAGACGATAGAGGAGCGTTCCTCACCGTCAACAAAATACCTAACAGGAATACCGTTTTGCAGATAGTCCATAAAGACAGCGTTTTTCTGCACAAGCTCTCCGTTTTCAAAGTTTTTGAGCTTGAATAAGGCGTCCTGAATTGCGTCATCAGGCAGACCTCTGTTCAAACGATACAGAGAGTCAATCAAAACTTCCTCATATAGCGGACTGTAAAAGTCCCTTTCAATATCGGGACCGTATGCGTACTCGTATCCCAAATCATTTCTGAACAGCTCGATTACTGAATTTTCATAATCGGCTTCGGTATATAATCCCGGCATTTTCATTTCTCCTTTTTTACAGCTCGGAGCTGCATATTCTTTCTTCGTTATACTTGATTAAATTATCGTAGTTTCCGGTTTTACAGTCAAACATCACAACCTTAGGAAGTTCAAAAATCCCTTGTGAAGTTCTGAGCAGTTTATATGGTGCATACCAAATCAAATAATCAATACCGCTATGTAAAAAGACATTTACGAAGTTTTCATCCCAAAAGAACAAGTGCGGTTTTCCTGCTATCATTTTGCCTTCGTGTGCGTCATCCATATTCGGCTTATTGTTTTCACATTGAAGATACGCAGAGGACTCATCCATAACAAACAAAACGGTTTTGTAACCGATATGGTTGCTTTGGTAAAGCGGAAGTTTTTTTATGTGTTCAGAAACTACACGCTCAAAATTTGATTTGTAGAACAAATAGTTGTGGTCTTGCTCTGACGGAAGAAGCGTCTTGGCATTAACTATAAGTTCTGCATTAGGAAATATTTCTTGTATGCCACTTTCTTTAAGTTCTTTATAAAGCTTGCTTTCTCCGGCGTTTGTCGGATTTTGAATTTTCCCTTTTTTATCTACAAAAGCGTGGTCGTCAACTCGCATAACATCCATCATCAGCTCGTCTTTTGGCGAATAATAATCAGGTGGTGGGTCAGACTTACCGGAACTATTTATCCAGTTTTTCCATAAGGCTTCCGTGTGAATTGATAAATAAACACCTTCAATCGTCTCAGACTGGGTGGCAAACATAACCTCATTGTCGTTGACGCTCTGAAATTGAGATATTATCTTATCTTCATCATCAAACCTATTCATTTCCAACCCTCCTATCCTTATAAACAATAATTTAGCGGCTTAGATGTCTATATCAGAGACATCAAGTTCACCGGACATTAAACGAGGAAGCAAGGTATCACGAATATCCTGCAAGCGGCAATTTTCATCGTAATTATTGCGAATGGTTAAATCCATCGGTGCTACAATCCTTTCAAATTCGTCCAAAATATCATCAGATGGTATAAGAATTGGCATATCATTCAACGAATTACGATTGATAGAACCAAAAACAGTTCCCTCGCCATTGAAAACATCTAACTGTTTTTTTAGCGAAAACATCGTGTAAAGAACGAAGGATTGATGGTTGGATTTAGAATGAATGGCAGCAAGTCCACGACCAATGCAACAATCCGTATGAGCGACATTTAGGTCGCCTACCGGCGCTCGAACGCTCATCAAAGTATCATTTGACCGTGCCATTCGTTTAGGTTCAGTGGTGTATAGACGAACTGACGGAAATCTAAATCCAAATTCCGCACGACCTTGAAAGAAAATTGTGCCAGTTCCGTCCTCGTTATAGCTACTGCCACTTGGCGACTGACCCATTGTAATATCAGCAATATCACTTAAAGTGCCTTCTGCCCAATTAGAACGAGCATTATCTATGAACATTTGCTGATAGATTGCCTGAGCTTGCTGCTCTAAATTATTGTTTATCTCATTATTTTTATCAATTTTCTGTTCAATGCTTGATAAAATACTTACAATCCTTATTTGAGTATCTTTATCCGGCAAAAACACTTTCATAGGTGCGAGTTCAGATGAAAATGTTATTTGTGGGAATGTACCGGAACGAGTTTCAGCTAAGTGCTGTAATTCAGCAATCACATAATTAGATTTAAGCAAAGCAAAAAGGTATTCGGGCAGCACTTTTTCATTGTGTCGCAAAACCATTAGCTTGGTAGATGCTATATAATTCGATGTGTTTTCAAAGTCAATATAAGCAAACCTTTTATTTGCAGGTCGTATTTCAGAATACAGAATATCATCTCTCTTAAAAGTCTTTTTGAACTGACCCTTAAGATTTTTATTTGCAACTGTTTCGTGATTTAGGACTTTTCCTTCTAAAACATCCGAGGTGTTGACAAGGACTACATATTCATCATTTCCTTTGTAAGTATCTGAAATTGTGCTGCACAAATCACCTATTGAACACTCAATCCATTCAGCCATATTCGTTTTCCTCTCTATCCAATGTATTTTCGATGAGCAATTTTTACATTGCTCTGCTTTACCATTGCATACTGCAAGGTCGTATCTATCTTTCTATGCCCCAAGAGTTGTTGAAGCTGCTCAATGGGCATTCCTTTATCTATTGCCATAGTTGCAAGTGTACGCCTGAACTTATGCGGGTGTACCTTGTTAATTCCTAATTGCCTTCCAAATTCTCTAAGGCGAACCTCAACACCGCCGATTTTCAACCTTTTGTGGGGCGATTTCAGCGATACAAACAATGCTGGATTATCGTCCGTTCTGCTATCCAAGTAGTTCTGCAAATGTATCTTTGTGCGAGCGTCAAAATAGACTACTCGCTCCTTACTGCCTTTACCGAACACGATACATTCTCTCTCGTTAAAATCAATATCATTTCGATTAAGCAGTACCATTTCGCCGACACGCATACCCGTTGAAGCAAGCATATCAATAATCGCTAAGTCTCGAAGCTCTGAGCAGTTATCCCTCATAAGCTCTAACGCTTCATCGGAGTATGTCTCCTTGATATTCGTACCGGTTTTTACTCTGTGTATGCGTCTTACTGGGCTTTTCAGTATGTAATCCTCGTCCTCTAACCAAGAGAAGAAGCTGGAGAGAATACGGCGGATATTGTCTATCGTTACCTTGCTTGATTTCTTCTTTTCCTGATATTCCGTCAGGTATCCTCTGATGTCGTCTGTAACTATGTGTTTGACATCTTTTTTGAGTTCGCAGAGCATAGCTTCGATAGTTGCCTTGTAGTATTTAAGAGATTTCTCGGAGCAGCCCTCAATTCGCTTTGCCGATAGGAACAGTTCTACATAGTTCTGCTCCGAGTATTTCTCTTTGTTTTGATTTTCCGTTACCTCATACTTTGCAAGGGTATATTTCAACACCTCTTGCAATTTTTCATTTTGTGCGTTGTTCAGGTAAGGTAACATTCCCTGAATAACATCTTTGATTAACTCTTGTTTCACAGTCAATTCTCCTTTTTATTCTTAGAGAACGACTATGGGGCGGAAGTCCCCCGATATTAACTCCCGCCACCCACGGAAGTTATGGGATATGTTATAAACAATAATTTAGAGCAGCAAGCTCAAGCTATCTTTTCAAATGAGTTTTTAACTCTTGAAGCGCTACCTGATGGTTGGAAGCAAGCCAGTTTGATAGATATTGCAGACTATCTAAACGGTCTTGCTATGCAAAAATATCGTCCAACTGCTGACGAAACAGGCATTCCGGTTCTTAAAATCAAAGAACTTCGTCAAGGCTGTTGTGATGATAACAGCGAACTGTGTTCTCCAAACATTAAAAGCGAGTACATCATTCACGATGGTGATGTTATCTTCTCTTGGTCAGGCAGTCTGTTAGTTGATTTTTGGTGTGGCGGTATCTGCGGCTTAAATCAGCATTTGTTCAAAGTAACATCAAATAAGTATGACAAGTGGTTCTATTATGCTTGGACAAAACACCATCTTGACCGCTTTATTGCCGTTGCAGCCGATAAAGCTACAACAATGGGACACATCAAGCGTGATGAACTTTCAAAAGCAGAGGTTCTAATACCCAACGAAGCAGACTACAAGCGAATTGGAGCTTTGCTTCAGCCAATTTACGATTTGATTATCGCAAACCGAATAGAGAACAAAAAACTTGCTGAAACAAGAAACACGCTTCTTCCAAAACTTATGAGCGGAGAGATTGATATATCGGAGGTGGATTATGAATAAGAAAGACCTCTCAATACCTTTTAATGCACCACTCCATTCACAAGATACAGAACTACAAACTTACGGTTGCAGAGCTAATAACCCGGATATATGCGGAAATAACGGATTACCGAATGTCTGTGCCTTTTCCTCGGAAGATTATATTTGTAAAAAACCGTCACGAGCTTGGAAAAAGCAATATACCAAACTAAAAGGCTAAGCCGCTAAATTATTGTTTATCTCATTATTAAGTTTAATTTTCTCGTCCAATGCCTTCAAAACACTTGCGATTTTCTTTTGCACCTGCAAATCAATCAGAGGAACTTCGTATTGCATTATTGAGGTTTTGTCTCCTCGTGGCATTTTCGTTCCCTTTGATGTCGCCATAGAATATGTAAAGAAATCATCATCCGCAAGTACATAATACAAGAAATCTTTATCTGTATTAGGTTTTGGAACAAAGACTAATACATCGTTTGAGCAACCGCCATCATATTTGGCTTGCCAAATTTTTTTGAAATAAGGGCGAATATTAGAAACAAGGACATCACCGCTATTATATTCCTGTGTTAAAGGAACTGTCGGTAAAGAGCTTGCTTCAGTAATTCCACACTTATTTGGCAACATATTTTCGGTCGATATATAGTTTTTCGCATTTAGATTTTCTACTTCTACTTTTCCTTTGCGAAAACTGCAAATATCAGAAAGCTTACACTTCATACCCAATCGCCCCCAGTTTCTTGCGGATTTCGTCCTCCAGTTCGTGAGACTTTGCAAACATCTCCGAAAGCTCAGAAGTAAGGCGTGTCATCTTTTCTTCAAACGGTTCTCCGTCGTCCTCAACTTCTTCAATACCCACATATCTGCCCGGTGTCAGAATGAAGTCCTGCTTTTCAATTTCCTGAAGGTCGCAGGCAGCACAGAAGCCTTTTACATCTTCAAGCGTACCTTCTTGGAATGCCGTAAATGTATCTGCCAGCTTTTGAATATCCTCATCGGTAAAGTCTCTGTGCTTACGGTCAACCATATAACCCATTTTGCGAGCGTCGATAAACAGAGTTTTGCCTTTTTGCTTTTTGTTCTTGGTAATAAACCAAAGGGTAACGGGGATGGTAACGCTGTAAAACAACTGAGTCGGCAGAGCGACGATACCTTCCACAAGGTCAGCCTGAATAATGTTCTTTCTGATTTCTCCCTCGCCGCTGGACTGAGAGGACAACGCACCGTTAGCAAGCACAAGACCGATTTTCCCGTTCGGTGCAAGGTGGTGTATCATATGCTGAATCCACGCATAGTTTGCATTGCCGGCAGGCGGTGTTCCGTATTTCCAACGAACATCCTCTTTGAGCTTTTCCTGTCCCCAGTTGGAAAGATTGAAAGGCGGATTTGCCATAATGAAATCTGCTTTCAATGTTTTATGTAAGTCATTGAAGAATGTATCTGCTTGATATGCACCGAAGTCTGCGTCAATGCCACGAATAGCCATATTCATTTTAGCCATTTTCCAAGTATCAGCATTGGACTCCTGACCGTAAACAGCGATTTCACCACGCTTGCCGCTGTGTGCCTGAATGAACTTTGCACTCTGTACGAACATACCGCCCGAACCGCAGCAAGGGTCATATACACGGCAGTTCTTGAACGGCTTTAAGATAGCAACGATTGTTTTAACAATACTTGCCGGAGTATAGAACTCGCCACCTTTAACACCTTCATATGCGGCAAACTGCTGAATACAATACTCATAAGTTCTGCCGAGAAGGTCTTTGCTTTCCTCTGTATCGCCCATATCCATATTGGTAAACAGGTCAACAACATCACCCAAAACACGCTTGTCCAAATCAGGGCTTGCGTAATTTTTAGGAAGAACATTTTTTAGGGTGGTATTTTCCTTTTCTATGGCTCTCATTGCGTCATCAATGACAGTTCCGATTTCAGGTGTATGAGCAGCAGACGCAATTTTGCTCCAACGAGCGTCCTCCGGCACGAAGAAGATATTGTCCTCTGCGTATGCATCCTTATCATCTTCAAAACCGTCGCCCTCATCAACAAGCTGCTGATAGCGTTTTTCAAAAGCACTTGAAATGTAACGCAGGAAAATAAGACCTACGATAACCTTTCTGTATTCTGCTGCGGGGATATGTCCCCAAAGGACACACGCTGCGTCCCAAATCTGTTTTTCAAAGCCGATATTGGCGTTATTTTCGGTAGCCATAAAAGAAATCCTTTCTTCATTTATTATAACGAAAACTTTTCGTCAGTTATCCATTATCATTTTATCAATGATGGTGTCCCATAAAACGGACTTGTTACTTATCTTCAGGTAAAACCTCCATAATATCATCAACAGTACAGTTCAAAGCTCTGCATATTTTAGCAAGAGTATCTGTCGTAACGGTTTCATCATTACCTAACTTACGCATTGTATATTTTGTTAGCTCCGCATTTTCCTGCAAATCTTTCTTTTTCATATCTCGGTCGAGTAAAATATGCCACAGTTTTTTATATGTAACTGCCATTCCTGTCCTTCCTTTCCGTATGTTTCAACAAGAATACACTAAGTCATTAAATAGTATATCACAAAGCGGCTCAATTATCAATACAATTACTGCTATTTCGCACTTTTTATCTTTTTTTCACTCCTGATACCAACTAATAGTTATATAAAAAAAGAGGTGCGATTGCACCTCAACTGCATAGCTTATTATTTTGTACCATCAGAGCTATGGAAGCTATGACCTTTTCAACCGGTGGCTCTTTCCCGTCCGGAGCAATCTGTTTCCAAAATGCCTGTGCTGATGGTTCTTTGCTTTGCATAGCTGCCTTGATAGCAATTCTCATTTCATTTTTTACTTCCTGCTCTGTTGTTCCGTTTGCTTTTGCAACTTCCTTGATGATGTTCTTCAATATACTTCCTCCTATGTCTTGTAGTAATTGTCTATCACTAACAGTTATAGTTATATCACATCTTCATTGTCGAAGTCCTGCAATATTTGTCGAGGGGAGAAATAAATTCACGGTAAAAAAAGAAAGCTCGCTTTTTACGGCGAACTTTCGTGATTTATGGTGTAATCTGCTTTGAATGTTTTAAGAGGGTATCAATAACCTCATATATCTTGCTTCTATCTTCAGGAGCAAGCTTGGCAAGTTTTTCATTCAGAATAGAGTTCTTGACGGTATAACCCGTATCCAAAACATCAGCAAGAATCATATCCGACGATACTTCCAATGCGTTTAGTATCTTAATAAAGGTTTCAAGTGACGGAATTTTCTCTCCACGCTCGACCATACCGATATAATTTGTTGTTAAGCCGGCTCTTTCTGCTAAATCTTCTTGACGATACTTTTTCATAAGGCGATACTTCCTTATGTTCTTGCCGATTGTATCAAGCTGCATCACATCACCCCCTTTGGTGTATCTCTATAACTAATAGTATAGATTACGCTCACAGCGTTATACACCAACCCAATGGAAGATAAAACAACCATTAGTGATGATTTTTGAAGAATTTTATGATATACTGGGTATGTCAGGAGTGATTTTACAATGGCTTTGGAAACAACAGCTACCTTTATAGGTCATAATGAGTGCTATGGATTATCTGAGGATAAGCTCAAGGAAGCGATAAGAGGACTGATTGAAAATGGTGTTACAGATTTTCTCAGCGGAGGACAAGGTGGCTTTGACCGGCTGTGCGGTCATTGCGTCTATGAACTCAAAAAAGAGTTTCCGCATATCAACAATTATCTTGTTATTCCTTATCTGTCTTTCAATGTCTACAACAAAGAGCTTTTCGACTCGATTATATATCCCAATGGGTTTGAGAAATATCATTTCAAATCAGCTATTCCCGCACGAAACAGGTATATGGTGGATAATTCAGGCTATGCTATTTGTTTCGTTACACATTCTTGGGGCGGTGCAGCCAAGACCTTCGAAAGAGCCAAGAGGAAAAAGCTCCGAATAATCAATTTAGGAGAAAAAGAGGATGGGGAAAGACGGGTTAATTTTCAGTAACAGATTTGAACAGCCGGATTTTAACGAGATATTGAAAGCGGTGGAGCAGAACCGCCCAAAGGAAAAACGCACCGTTGCCGGAAGTGGTGATGATTTTTTCAGCTTTATGAGGGAACACAGAAAACTTATTCCAAACGAGAAACGGCTGGCTGATAAAGATAGATTTATAAATGCTGTCCGTAAGCTTTCAGAGGAATATGAAATTGACGCAGATATGAAAGAAATCGACGCCGGATATGTTGCAGCCTTGTATATGCACTGTGCTTCATATTCGGGATATATGAAAAAACTCCTGAATGTTATTTTTGTTCTTGCTGACGATTTCTCTGTTACCATAAGCAGAGAAAATAAAAACTACGATTATGTGCTTATCTTTACTTACCATACACATAATGTTTATTTGAAGAACCGAGAAATAACCGATTTTTCATAATGTACTTGATGGCTACTCAAACGAGCAGCCATCTTTTTTAATATGCCGGGATACCGTATCCGTAGATAACCGAACTTCCGACAGGGTATGTCTTGGTTCTGCAAGTATCGCCGGAGTTGCCCTCAACGGTATAGACTGTTCCGTTCTCACATTTCTGAACGATTCCGGTGTGGTCTGTAACTCCGTCGCCCTCCCAGTCAAAGAAGATGATTGTACCGGGTGCAGGCTCATAGTTTCTGTCTGCCCATTGTCCTCGGTCTTTGAACCATTGTGCGCCATTTACACAACCGGCATACTTTGGAATGATACCAGAGTCAATATATCCACACTCATTGGCACACCAAGAAACAAAGCAGGCACACCATTCTACACGGGAGTCAAAGCCATACCAAGACCAATAGGGCTGTCCGCCCACATTACCTACCTGAGACAGAGCGACCGTTACAATCTGACCGTCGCTGTATCCGATACCGTAAAGCACTTGTGACCATAGCTGATTGTTTTCGTCCTTCAACAGCTCTGCAAGGTAGTCTTTTTGCTCTTGATTAAAACCGTACATTGAAGCCATTTCATCTACGGTTTTGTGAGAAACCGTGATATACAAAAAGGTCTCCGTAACGGTGGTTTCGGTCTCGACGATATTTCCGTGTCCGTCGTCACTTTCCTCGATTTCTGTGTGGGTTTTCGACTCCGTTCGTGAGGAAATCTCATTCATTTCCCAAAAAATATCCGATAGAAGCTGTTTCTTGGTTTCATCAACCGTAGCAACCTCCATCGGATTATCCGGGTCGGTATTTACTTTAACGGAATAGACCGCAAGAACATCTTTCCATACAGCACGGCTTCCGCTCATTTCAAGCACATCATAACTTACGGAGTTCTTTTCCTGCTCCAGTCGGTCGTCATATTCCTGATTGATTTCCTGAACGGCTGTCTGCATTGACATTCCCGTGCCGGAGTCCTCTCCCGAAAAGAAGATACCGAACACCGAACCAGCAATCAGACCGACAAGGCAAAGCACGATAATGACGACAACCGCAACCCAACCTCCGGCGGCAATGGCTGCAATCAGACTTTTTATCGCCGCTATAATTGCCTTGACTGCGGCAACAGTCGCTTTGGCAGCTGCTTTAATGGTTGTGGCTGTGGCTTTCGCTGCTTGCTTCGCCGCCTGTGCCGCTTTCTGTGAAGCCTTAACGGTAGCCTGTGCGGTTTTTTGTGCCGCTTTTGCCGTTTGCTGGCTTGTCTTAATTGCTGTTTTCGCCGTCTGTTCTGCTGTTTTCACAGATTTCTGTGCTGTCTTGGTGGCTTCCTTACCGGCAAACTTAATCGTTTTCTGCCCGGAGGAGGTTGCCGACTGCTTAATTGTTTTTTCTGTCTTTTCAACGGTCTTAATTGCAGAGCTTGTGTTCTGCGAAGTCTGCTTTCGTAAAGACCGCTCGGCTCTCTGCTGCTTGAAATGTTGTATGCCGTCCTTTGCAGACCGGAGATTTTCTTTTGTCGTTTCAAGACCTTTACGTCCGGCTTTATCAAACACATAAGCCCCGTCGTGAACTACCTCATCAATACCGCTTTCCATTTTATCAGAAGCATATTCCTCCGCAGAGTTCGTATTGGCATTGACGGAATGCTCCGCCTTATCCTTTGCGGCAATATATGACTGCTTCATTCTCTGCGTGGCGATTGCCGCTTTATCAAGGGTTTTTATCGTACCCTTATTGCTGTCCTTTGTTTTAATGTCAGCCATACAATCCCTCCTTCCTATGCAGGCTGAATGACTCGCTTGAACTTCGTATTGCTTTCTTCAATGAATTTGTTTATCAGCCTGCTTTCGGCTTTGGTTTCCGGGTACGCCGTAATCGTAATAGTTTTGGTATTCCAGTTCAGTGTGTAGCTGTCTGTGGCAACATTAGTTATGTGGTGCTGTGCCAAGAAATCTCTCAACCTTTTCATTTCGTCAAGGTCATCGGACATAATCACATTGACATAGGTTCTATCTTTTGACAGCTTCTCATTGACAAAACAGGCAAGAGAGCAGCCGACACCGCCGGCAATAGCAACCACAAGCATAGCAAGCTCACTTTCCGCAGACACAACCCGTTTCGTAATCCAAAAATAAATGAAGTCGGATAGAATAACCGCAAATCCTGCAAGTATCCAACGACTTCTTTGTACCATTATGGTTTTTGTTGTACTCAGTGCGTTGTCCGCCACCTTCGCAGCGAACAACACAGCCAAGTATATAATGCTACTCATAAACGGTTGACACCTCCTGTCCCGAACTACTCTGTGATTAACTTTGCCACTACAACAAGTCTGCCGTTGGTGCGGGAGTATTCACAGGTTGAAAGGGTTAAGAGCTTATCGCCGTATTCTGCGGTAACACCTGTGTCATAAAGAGACAAGTCCTTACACTTATCGACATAAGCAGAGAAATCCTCTGGTGTTTCCGCATTGACAAAGTGGTAGTATTTGAAACTGTCGGAACTGTCCGTATAGACTACGGTTTTGAACACGGCAAGCACTTCATAGGTCTGTCGGTCTGTCAGCGTATCGAAGGAAATGGTTTTGTGGTTCTCCCAAAAGCCCTTGCCCTTGAATTTCATCAATCCGGCAAACATAGAGCCGTCGTTCATATGATGACCGTAGATAATGATGTTGTCGCTTGGCAATTCCATATCGCAGTTTTCCTGAACATACGGGCAGCCATAATCGGAGTATGACTTATCAAAGCCGTGCTTCAGATAAAAGTCAGGATTATCCTTTGATTGCATAACAGGATAATTGATTTTTGTGTCCTCGACCTTTATCCAACCGACCATATCATTGTTTTGGAGATATAGCTCCTGATATTCCGGGATAAAGGTTTTATCGTCGGAATAATTCATTGTCTCCTGCGTTTCATCAGGCTGTGTCTCTACAACCTCAATCAGATTGTCGTAAAGCTCTGCCTGCTTTACAGAATCGTAATAATGCTTGATGATGAAGCCCGTGCTTACGGCAAGCACAATGCTCAAAGCACAGATAATCGCAATATATATCTTATTTTTCATTGGCGTATCCTTTCTCATTGAAGTTGGGCAAGGGTTAAGCACCCTCGCCCGGTTTGGTTGTCATCAGCTTATACAGCTTAGTGTTCTTCGGGAACTTGTTTGCAAACGGTACAAGCGAACTGCCGACCTTAATCAGTCCGTGTCCTGCGTCAACATTCGTGATATACGAAAGCTGAAGGTCGGAAATATTAAGAAGCTTTGCAAGCTCAATTCTGTCGGTAGAAGCCTGATTGAGCATAATCAAAAACTCGGAGTTTGCAAGCATAGTTCTTGCGGTATGGCTCTGCAAAAGGTCGTCCACATTCTGCGTAATACCGGTCGCATAAGCACCGTACTTTCTCACACGCTTCCAAAGGGTAAAGAGGAAGTTTGCGGAATACTCGTGCTGGAACAAAAGATAGATTTCATCAATGAAAATAAATGTCTGCTTGCCCTTTGCTCGGTTCTGTGTGATACGGTTCAGAATAGAGTCGAGGACTACAAGCATACCGATAGGCATAAGCTGCTTGCCGAGGTCAAGAATGTCATAGCAGACAAGGCGGTTATCCGTATCTACATTTGTCGGCTTTGCAAAGGTATTGAGAGAACCGTTGGTAAACAACTCAATGGCAAGGGCAATTTCTCTTGCTTCCGGTTCGTCCTGTTTAAGAAGCTCTGCACGGAAGTCCTGCAAGGTCGGCACAGTACCGGTATAATTTCTCTGCTGATAGTCACGGTAAACGCTCGCTGTACAACGGTCGATAATGGATTTCTGCTTTGCTCCGAGGTTTGTGCCGCCGATAAGCTGTTCGCAAAGGGACATAATGAACTCGGATTTGAGAATTACCGGGTTTGCACCGTCGCCGTATTCCTTATTCATATCCATTGCATTGATATGGCTCGGAGAAGTAGCGGAAATATTGATGATTTCGCCACCGAGAGCCTTGACAAGCTGAGAATATTCTCGCTCAGGGTCGATGATAATAACATCTGCGTCGGAGGAAAGAATGATATTTTCAATCTCTCCCTTTGCTGCAAAGGATTTACCGCCACCGGATACGCCGAGGATAAAGGAATTACCGTTAAGGAGCTGTCTGCGGTCGGCGATAATCATATTTTTGCTGATAACATTCTGACCGTAGTAAATGCCGTTCTCGTGGTAAATGTCCTGAACACGGAAAGGAATAAATACCGCAAGGCTTTCCGTAGTCAAGGTTCTGAAAGCGTCAATTTTTCTCGTTCCAAATGGCATTGCTGTGTTTAGTCCGTCCATCTGCTGATATTTCAGTACAGCAAACTGACACAAGTGCTTTCTTGCTGTGGTAAGCAGAGCTTCGGTGTCGTTATCGAGTTGTTCTTTGGAGTCCGCAGTATGAACCATAGTGAGTACAGCGAACATCATTCGCTGATCACGAGTGGTGAGGTCATCAAGGAACTCCTTCATTTCCTTTTTCTGCTGTTCCATATCATACGGAACGGTAGCGGAAAAATTGTTGTTCTGATTCTGCTTTCTCTGCCAGTTGGTAATGTTTGTCTCAACGCCAAGCAGTCTGCTCTCTGCTTCTCGCACCGCTTCATCGGTCGGAACGGGTACAATGTCAATAGACATCATCAGGTTGCGGTTCAGGTCGGTAAGCTCGGCTACCATACTGTCCTTGATATAGGAAGCGTACTCACGAAGAAAAAGGACTCTCCCGTAACGGTTTCCCATTTTGAAGTAGTCCTTTTCAAATTCCATTGTATCCGGGCAGACATAATCCTTGAAGTCGTGTCCCTTTTTTCGTGTTTCCTTAATATCAAAGTGGTAGGCGGTTTCTTCTCCTACACGGAAAAAGTCGTGGGCAATTCTTAGCCTTTCATCAGTTTCAAGTTCCACACACTTGCTTCCGAGCCTTGCGAAGTGGGCAATTAGGTCTGCACCCACACGGGCAAAATATGTTCTTGCGTCCTCTACGCTCTTTTTGTTTATGGAGATAGTAACATACTTATCCTGAACGATTGAATTTGCACCGGTCGCCTTATCAAGAAGCATTTTGTTGTATTCCTCTCGATATTCGTCCAACTCGTCGCCGGTTTTCGGAATAAGGATAGTTTTCTCAAAGTCCAAACGGTTAAGCCGTCTGTTATTGATGGTCAGTTTTGTAGTCGCTCCGCTGTCAAAGGAATTGAGAAGCTCTGAATATTCAAGGAACATTGCTTCCTTATCTTCACGGCTTGCTACGGCAAAGTTAATGTCCGTAAACTTAAAGCTCTTGGAATACTTATCCTTGCCCACACGGAAAATGCCGTCATCATAGATAGCGGTAATAGGGATACAGTCCTGTACACCCTTTGGTACTACAAACTTTTCTTTGTCCTGCTTGAGCAGGTTCGTAAGGGTTTTAATCATTGTTCTTATATTCCTCCTTCTGTTTCTGTTCGATTGTCGGTTTCATCATTTCGTAGTAGGTGTTGGTGGAATGAAAGACCAGTTTTTTAGGCATAAGAAATTCTGACTTAATCCAAGCCCATATAAATCTTTCTGCGGTCATTCCGTTGTACTTCACAAAACCGAGAGCCGCAAAAGGAGCAGCTCCCAAAATGCACACCCACGATACGGTTTCCGTTCCGAGATGTGGTTTCAGTAGAAAATAAAGACCTACTGCGACCACACAGGCAAGAACAGAAAAAATGAACTGCCTGAGCGACAGTCCAAAAAACATTGCCTCTGTGTAATTTCGTATTTCTCTGTTAATCTTGACTTCCATCAAAAACTCCTTTCTCTGCGATATGCCTGTTTTGCTTTGTGGATTTCATCGGCACAAACGCAACTGTCTGTAAGACAGATAATGTCGCCGTTCTTTTTCCCACCGTAAAATACGCAATATTTACAATCGCAGTCGGCAGGTGTGTAGCCCTGCCATCTATCGTGATTTTTCTTATTTTTCTTCATTCAAGAACCTCCCGTTATAAGCCCATCATTTCACGAATAATTCGGTCGCTCATCTTTACCGAGCCGACAAGAACAAGCATATTGAATACCAACTCGCCAATATATGCCCATACCTGTGTAACGGCGGCAGCGTCCGGATTTACTACCGGCGGCGTTGAAGCGAACAGGGAGAAGATAATGCAAGCAAGCACGATTACTGCTCCCTCCAGCAAAACAGCACAGTAGCTCTTTATAAAGCTCTTGCCCACATTCTGTGATGGTTCTCCCGCAAAAGTAGAAAGGGGAATCGGAGCAAGTGCCGTGTACATATATAGCTTGAAAAATCGTCCATACACCGTCATTATCATAATGAACGACAAAACCGTAATAAACAGTCCACCGATAAGCGTAACCGCCCACAATGGGATACTTTCAAAAAAGCCACATTCTTCAATCTTTGTAATCATCTCAGCCGGTAAGGTTGTTTGGTTGGGTGTACCAAATCCCGCAGATGTCATAATTGTTGAAATCGTACCCTGTACGATATTAAATAGGGCAAGCATAAGCTCCAGACCATAGGTAATTACGCCTTTGGCAATGGCAAATCTGATGAACAGTTTTAATGCGTGTTCAGGTTTCTTAACATCGGTAAAACTTCCGCAGGTGCGAACCACACCGACGACAAAGAAAAGCACAAGCAAAGCAAGTCCGATTGCCTGAACTGCACCGTTGATGTTGACCATTACAGACCATATACTTCCGCCTTTGAACTGCTGTGGAGAAGTAGTAAGCAACTGCCATATTTCCGCAAGTTTACTATTCCAAGTGTCAAGGGCATTTTGGAGATTCTGAACTACCCAGTTATCACTCATCTGTTTGCACCTCCTTTAAGATTAGGGGCATACCTGAAATGCCAGGTATGCCCCGTTTGATAACTGTGTTCTCTTAACCGGTAATAAGGGTCAGGATTTCCTTTGCAAAGGTGATGATGATACCGCCTGCAAGGGTCAGGAAACCGTTAGCTCTCTGAGACGGGTCGTGAGACTTCAAAGAGAGACCGACCTGAACAATACCGAAGCCAAGCAGGATTAGACCGATAGCACGGATAAGTCCGAAGATGAAATCGGACAAGTTATTGACTACTGCAATAGGGTCATTTGCCGCAAATGCAGTAATGCCCATACTGCACACGGCAGTAATGGCTACCACCGCAGCACAGTAAGTGTGAAAACCTCTTTTAACCTTTCCGGTCATAGGCAACTTCTGAGTGGTTTTCTTTTCGTTATTCTTCTTAAAAATAGTCATTGTAATTTCCTCCGTTAAAATAAGTTTTTATTTACTTCAAAATCCTCATCGGACAGAAGCTCGTAATTGGTTTCTCCGTAGTTTTCTTCCGGCAATTCCTCCGGGTCAATAGAAAGAACGGATATTGATGAGTGCTTGATGGTAACTTCGCCGTGCTTATAAGGAGAAGCCTTTCCATCGGTTGTAAGCCCCACATTCGGATGTTTCAGAATATCGTATTTGAAATCCATAACGGGGCGTTCTCCACGAATAAACAGAATTGCATATTGGTTATCAAGCATACGCACCTCATCAGGGGTAAGCAGCTCTCTACCGGAAATCTGATAATTGGTGGAGTAGTTTCCGCTTCGACCGGTACTCTTTCCGAAAGTGTTGGTATCAATGGTTTCCTTGCCGAGAAGCTCGGACACATATTTGTGGGTGCTTTGTTCGTTACCGCCGAGATATAAGAATTCGTCACAGTTGCCGACAATGCTTTCCCATTGTTTCTCAAACAGCGCTTTAAGCTGAGCCAAGTTCTGCAAGATAATACTCACAGACACCCCACGGGAACGCATAACTGAAAGTATCTTGTCAAAGTCGTCCGGCAGGCTGACATTGGCGAACTCGTCCATCAAAAAATGAACCGGAACGGGAAGCGAACCTCCGTGGATATGGTCGGCTGCATAAAATAGCTGCTGAAAAAGCTGTGTGTAAAGAATAGATACCAAAAAGTTAAAGCTGGAATCGTTATCCGGTATCAAAGCGAACAGAGCGACCTTTTTCTCTCCCAGTGAGGGAAGGTCAAGCTCGTCTGTGGTAGTTAAAGAAGCAAGACTTTCAAGGTTGAACTTTTCAAGTCTTGCCGCAAGGGTAATCTGTATAGACTTCAATGTTTTTGCAGCACCCGAATGATAGGAACGGTAATACTTCAAAGCAATATGGTCGGGATTAGACATTTCAAGTTCCGCAAACAGCTCGTCAAGGGGAGAAGGTCGTGTGTCTTCCTCATCTTCAATCGAGCCTGCTCTGAGCATTTCCATTACCATTGCGAAGTTCTGTTCTTCTTCGGGAGCTTCATAATGGAGATAAAACACAAGCGCAAGCAAAAGCATTGAAGCAGAAGTATCCCAAAACGGGTCTTGTGCCTGACTGCCTTTCGGAGTTGTACTCTTAAAAAGATTGGTAACGAGCTTTTGCACATCGTTGTCATTCTGCAAATAGACGAATGGGTTATAACAATGGCTTTTATCCATTGAAATCAAATCAAGGACACGGACTTCATAGCCTTTGCTTTCAAGCAGCTTGCCTGTATCCCTGAGTATTTCACCCTTAGGGTCAAGAATAACAAACGATGTGTTGCATTGCATTAGATTAGGTTTGCAATAAAACCTTGTTTTACCTGCACCTGAACCGCCGCACACAAGCGTGTTTAGATTTCTTCGGTGCTTCTTTGCATCAAGTCCGATACAGACATTTTGCGTCATCAATTTATTGGCAGAAGCCGGAGACTGTCTGTATTTCTTGTTTACGGCTCTTGCATTGCCCCATTTAGCAGAGCCGTGTTCTTCTCGTTTTCGATAATTTCTCTGCGTTGAGAAATATATTCCGATGCATAACCCATAACTTAAAAGCAAAACGAGGACAGTTTTTAAGCTGTCCTCGCACACTTTGATATGGAACGGGTCATTAAAAGCGGTCAGCACTTTCGGAAGAATTTCCGGCAAGCCTCCCTTAACGGAAGGTGCAATTAAAAGTGCCAACCAAATGACCGGGATTATACCGATGACAGAAAGAATAATCGCAGACTGTCTCTCGTTATCTCGCTTCAACAGAGCGCCCTTTCTCGATAACCTTAAATTTTTTCTTTGGGGCAGTTCCTACTTTAATGATAAGGTCATCAACGGCATCGGTTGACTTTCCTTCGTTCATTAAATCTGTTTTCTCATCGTTGAGAGAACGGATAATAATACCGTGTTCATAATCATCCAATGCTATATGATACATTTCTTCTTTCGCCATAATCTAACCTCTTATCTTTCATAGTCTTTTGAGCGAGCCTGCTTTTTCTTGTAAAGCTCATCGGAAACACGGGAATGAATATCCGCCATTGCGTTTCTTGTTTTGGAAAGCTCATAGCGAATATCTTTCGGTTCTTTGTTAGCGAGCTTATCCGGAATACGATTGATGGCAAAATTCTGCGTATCAATACCGTACTTTTTACAAAGCATATATCCGATACACACCGCCTGAAAGCCCATATCGGAACGGCTGTAACTGTCGCTGTTAATAGAAAGCTGTGCGTGGCCAAGTTCCTGTGCTACGCACTGTGCAACTGCTACGCTGTCGCCAACATCACGCTTAACATACAATGTCTGTTCCTCGTTGTTATAGAACGCCGCCATATTCGGATACGGCAGGTCGTCTGCCGCTTCCACATTGACAGGAGAAGAATCAAGCATTGTGGTAATGAGTTCTTTCGGGTCACGGTTGACTGTCGGCGCAGGCGGTCGTTTGCCGTTGGTCTGAGATACATCAAAGACCTTTTTTACATTGTAGGAAATTCCGGTTGTACCGTCACGCTTTGCATATTCAACGGGTTCAAGAATGGAAATGCTCTTTGCACCTTTCTGAATTTTCACATTGTCCTTGCTCCAGTCATCAAAGTTTTTGAGCTGGCTTGCTTCAGGAAGCTGCTTATAAATCAAAAGGGCATTGACCGCAGAGTATCTGTCGAGACGGCTCTGTGTATCGAGGAACGCTTTGAACTTTTCCGGGTCGGAAACGATAGCCTTTGCGGTATCGTCCGCCA
>OHPI01000497.1_pt1 | contig 27534 bp, 29 predicted proteins | sample 1577651 | NCBI WGS metagenome assembly OHPI01 (sample SAMEA3879578, study PRJEB24766) | human gut metagenome | biome: human-associated habitat; feature: feces | place: USA | collected 1985/1987
GTAGAGCACCTGACTCTTAATCAGGGTGTGCAGGGTTCGAGCCCCTGGAGGCGCACTCAAAGGTACCGGTTTTATGGACGTATGAGCCATAGGGTTGGTGCTTTTTTATTATATCATGAAGCTTTGCTTCATGATCAACATTCGTCGTTCGCCGAATGCATAAATGCATTCTTCTCACTTGCACTCATTATATCATATGCTTACGCATATGATAGGCCTGCGGCTGATACTTATGCGCATTCGCGCGTGATATAATTCGCTACGCTCATTATATCATGGTTAAAGGATCAAAAGGTATCATGTCATTATTTGGATAGGCTGGCAGCTCAGGCACATAAAAGTGAAATTAATATTGAAATTTTAAAATAATGAGTTTATACTGTTGAATAGGAAAAAAGTAACATTTGGAAAGATGCTTTGGTCGGAGTATAATATGATGAACGTGGTAGACAAATATTCAACAGACAATATAGCGGATAACGAAATGATAATTGCAGTAGATGATGTGATAAAGAAGGACTATGATAGTGCGGTTGTACGCATAAAGAAAGCGCTTGCACGCTTGAAGAGCACCGGTCACGTGGGAAAATATGCAGAGTATCTCAATATCCTGGGATTGGTATATGAGCTTGAGAACGATGAGTCAAAAGCCTTTGAATGTTATCTGGAGAGCCTTGCCACGGCAGAAATTATCCGCTCGAGAGATCTTAAGGCTATGGTTTACAGCAATATCGGTTCAAGCTATAGCAAGATGGGAAGAGATAAGGAAGCGCAGAGATATTTCAACGATGCCAGAGACGAATATGACAGTTCCTCAGAAAAATCTGAAGAATGTCATAAAAGCTGGGTCATGTTTGACTATATAAATCATGCGATTAACGACAGATATGTCGCATTATCTTGAAGCAATCAGCTTGCAGATAGGGTTTCCGGCAGCAGAGAACTTCTCCTCGTACTCGGTCATGATGTTGCCCTCATTCATTGCGGCGTCATGATGCAGGTCGCGTGTACTGGCGTCGAGATGCCATTTATCAGAGCTTTCAATCTCTTCCAGAGAGAAGGTGAAGAGGTCCTGGTTGTCAGTCTTGAACTCTATACGTCCGTCAGGTGCGAGAAACAAATCATATCTAGCAAGAAATTCGCTTGAGGTGAGGCGTCTTCTTGCGTGCCTGTCCTTCGGCCATGGATCGGAAAAGTTCAGGTAAATGCGGTCAACCTCATTGCGGTCAAAAATATCCGGAAGAGTTGCGGCATCAATGCACAAAAAGTGCACATTTGGCAGCTCATCCTCCTGCATTTTTTGTACAGCACGAAGAAGCACACTGGTATATCGTTCGATACCTATATAGTTAATCTCGGGATGAAGCCGTGCCAGATCCATCAGAAATCTGCCCTTTCCCATACCAACCTCTATATGAATCGGATTATTGTTTCCTAAAAAATCATGCCATTTTCCTTTTAATTCAACAGGCTCCTTTATGCAATAAGGGCTGTTGTCGATGACTTCACCGGCGCCCGGGATATTTCTAAGTCTCATGTAAATCTCCTTATAAAAACGTAAAATTTCATATAGATAATACCCTACAATTGTGTGGGTGTCAAAATAAAATGGCAAAATACGATGCACATGCCCTTGATAACATGTTTTTCATACATTATAATTAGAAATAGTACATTTTTGGTTATAGTACTGAACAGCTACCCAATTTTAGAATTAATAGGAACAGATATGAAGCATAAAATTATAAATTTAAAAAAATCAGGAATACTAATAATGGCAGTGTTTGCTATGGTCACGACGCTTTGTGCGAGACCGCTTATGGCATTTGCGGATGGTGATGACACGTACTGGCCGGAGGGACCGCAGATAAATTCACCGTGCGCCGTGGTGATGGAGGTCAATACAGGTACGGTGCTTTATGAGAAAAATTCACACGAAAAGCATTATCCTGCAAGTATCACAAAGATTCTCACCACATATCTGACTATACTCAACTGCAAGATGGATGAGAAGGTTACATTCTCAAAAGAGGCGGTGAAGGAGAGCAGTGATGGTTCGTCGAGCATCAAGAGGGATGTGGGTGAGGAGATGACCATGGAGCAGACACTATATGGAGTTATGCTTGAGTCGGCAAACGAGTGCGCATATGCTGCAGCAGAGCATACAGGCAAAAAGCTTGGGGGAGATTACAGCACATTTATTGATCTGATGAACAAGGAAGCCAAAGAATTAGGCTGTACAGATACACATTTCAACAATGCAAATGGTCTGCCCGATGAAAATCACTGGACAAGTGCATACGATATGGGGCTTATCTCGTGTGCGGCATACAGGAATGACGAGTTTCGAAAGATTACAGGCACAAAGACCTATATTATACCACCTACAAACAAGCATACCGAGGATACTCCGCTTTACAATCATCATGCGATGCTGCATCCATTTAAGTCGTATTCACAGTTTGTAAATCAGGATTGTACCGGCGGCAAGACCGGCTACACTTCAGTGGCTAACAGCACGCTTGTCACTTATGCGGAGAAGGATGGCTTGACGCTGTGTGTGGTTATTATGAATGCACAGTCGCCTGACCAGTATGCAGACACAAACACGCTGCTCAATTACTATTTCAGTAACTTCAAGGCACTAAGCATAGCTGAAAATGAAAACAGCGCAGCTGCTGACAATACGCCGGATCTGGGCGTGATGAATGAGCACGGCATGTATGCAAAGGTGTCGGAAAACTATGTTGTTTTGCCAAACAACGCGGATTTTTCTAGCATTAAAAGGGAAGCTGCTGACATGAAGTCCGACAACAAGGACGCTCTTGCTACGGTCAGATACAAGTATGGTGATCATGTGGTAGGCTGTGTGGATCTGCTGAAATCAGGAGCAAAGGTCGATCTGTCGTACTTTGATGAGAACAGCAGACAGAATTTAGAAAGTGATATAATAAAGATAAAGCCGGTATATTTTCTTTGGGTGCTCGTACTTATCGCAGTGATTATTCTGAGTATTTTCATGTTTAGAAGAATATCAGACAATATATATGTGTTGAAACACAAATGGAGCATTAAGAAGGAGCAGCGCGAGCGCTTCAGAGAGCACAAGCTTGAGAGAAAACGGCGCAGAAGGAGAGACAATCTGAAGTTCAGCGGCCGACATAAATATTAATACATTTTTTATTATGACATTATAGATGGAGGCAGAAATGAGTGATGAAAGATGCGCCCTCGTGCTTGAGGGTGGAGCAATGAGAGGTATGTATACAGCCGGAGTACTCGACTGTTTTATGGACCATGATATTAGCTTTGATGCTGTTATCGGTGTTTCGGCGGGAGCACTTTTTGGAGTGAATCTGCTGTCAAAGCAGCGCGGCAGGGTTATACGATACAATAAGAGGTTTAACAGTGACAAAAATTATATGGGTATCAGGCCGCTTCTTAGGGAGAAAAACATAGTGAGCACGAAATATGCCTATGATACAGTACCAAGAGAGCTTGACCCGTTTGATGATGAGGAATATAAGAAGTCAGATATCCCATTTTATGCGGTTGTGACGAATATCAGGACAGGTAAGCCTGAATATGTGCAGATAAAGAGTGTCTTTGACCAGATGGATGTGCTCAGGGCATCGGGCTCCATGCCTGTAGTGTCAAAGCCTGTGAAGCTGGGGCATGAGTGGTATCTGGATGGCGCGGTGACGGACAGTATCCCATATGAGCATATGCTTGATATGGGATATGACAGAGTGGTTGTCGTGCTGACAAAGCCGGCAGACTATATAAAAAAACCTATGCCAAGGTTATTTACATCGGTATACAAAAAGCGTTTTCCGAGGTTTTATGAGGCATTTTCAAACAGGCATATTATGTACAATTATCAGCTTGAGCATCTTAAGGAGCTTGAAAAGCAGGGCATTGCTAAGGTGTTAAGGCCGTCGGAGCACATTAAAATAAGCAAGGTAGAAAAGGATCCTAATAAGCTTGAGAGCTTGTATCAGCTTGGATTACGTGATGCCAAGAGGCTTTTAGCCGATAAGCAAGGGATGGAGAAGCAGTAATGAATATACAACAGGTACAGACTATCATAGCTGATGCCATGGAAAAGCACAACGGAATAGTGAAAAAAGAAGAGCTTACAAGGCTTGGTATAGACTACAGGCGGATTGATACGCTTGTCAGGGAGGGGAAGCTTGTCCGCATCAGAAACGGCTATTACACCGACCGCGTGGATGATTTTTCTGAGGATGCACTTGTCGCGGCACTTTTTCCGGATGCAATGCTTTGCATGGAAAGTGCACTTTACGCCTATGGCTATATAAAGGAGAAGCCTTACGGATGGACGCTTGCCGTGGACAAAAACACATCAAAATCGCGTTTTAAGATGGACTATCCCAGAATCATTCCATTCTATACGGAGCCCACGGCACTTATGCTTGGAGCCACAACCATTGAGCTTGGAGGCAATACCTTTGGAATCTATGATAAAGAACGTGTGATATGCGACTGTCTGAAGTATGAGTCGAGACTGGACCGCAATGATTTCAAGGCAGCTGTACAGTCATACATAGCGGATACGGACAAGGATATTTCAGTGCTCATGGATTACGCAAGGGCGAGGCGCGTGGTAAAGAAGGTGCAAAGCTTCATAGGAGTATGGTTGTAGTGAGGGTAGATTTAAGACATATAAGCGATGAGAAAAAATTATCGTACAGCGATGTGTTATGGCAGTACGTGAAGCAGGATTTTCTCTGGCGCATAAATAATGCCGGTCTGGGAAAAGTGCTGTGGCTTCAAAAGCCGTATTTTGCAACAGGAGAAAAGCTGGCGTTTTATTATGTATATGGCAGCCCCGGTGGCAGGGCAGAGGATAATGGTACGTCGTTTGATGTACTGCGCAATATCATTATAGGCAATGCGGGGCTTAACAGTCACAGTGATGTGGTATGGACTAATGCAGAATTATCTAAGCAGACGGCAAAGGTATCAGCTAATGAACCGGACACCAGTGATATGCAGCCGCTGATACACACGTGGAATCTAAGCGCTATGTGTGATGGCGGGGAAGTACCGTTTGCAGTGAGGCTTGAGCGCCTTAATGAAGCGGATGCAGGAGTTCCCATGACTAAAAATATTGTTTTTATGAACAGCTTTTATGGAGACGCAGATGTTTGTATTTTTTCGCCTGAATCCAGGCTCGGAGAACAGCTGTTTGAGATAATGGATAAGCTTGAGCTGGTTAGGGATATGAAACCATATGGTGATGCATATGAGATACTTAAGAGATATTCGGTCAGCGGAAGGCAGATAATTGATATTTTTAAGGTTAGAGCGAAAAATAAGCCGAAGACAGTGAGCATGCACCGGCTTGAGCAGGTGTATGGCTATCGCAGCTATGCTTATATGAGAAGGCGCTGGGAGCGGTACTGTAAGAGGCTGACACGACAGCAGAGGGCATATGCGAATGCAGGCTGGGAGGAGACGCTTGATTTGATACTTGATTTCCTCACACCGGTCTGGAGTGCGCTTTGCAATGATGAAATATTTTATGATGACTGGATGCCGGAGCTTGGAAGATTTCTGGGCTAAAAAGGATATATAGGTACTTAAATGGAAAAAGAACTGATAAATAATTCACAATCAAATATTTATCCGTTTCACATGCCGGGGCATAAGCGCCGTGGCAGTGATATAGGTGCAGGGCTGGACCCGTATGCTATTGATATCACAGAGATAGACAATTTTGACAATCTGCACCATGCTGAGGGCATTATAAAGGAGGCGCAGGCTGAGGCAGCGGCACTTTATGGTGCAAAGCGTGCATATTTTCTCATAAACGGAAGCACATGCGGTATACTGGCAGCAATATCTGCGGCCACAAAAAGGGGAGACAAGGTGCTTGTAGCAAGGAACTGTCACAAGGCGGTGTATCATGCGCTTTACTTAAGGCAGCTTCACCCGGTGTTTACATACCCTGAAATTACACGGACAGGGCTGCAGGGACAGATAACCGAGGCACAGATAAGGGCGGTATTTGATGAAAATCCCGACATAAAAGCGGTCGTGATAACCTCGCCTACATACGATGGCGTGGTTTCCGATGTGGCGGCAATCGCATCTGTGGCACATGCACATGGAGCTTTACTCATAGTTGACGAGGCACATGGCGCGCACTTTGGCTTTGGAGGCGGCTTCCCTCAAAATGCCATAGCGCTCGGGGCCGATGCGGTCATAGTGAGCCTGCACAAGACGCTTCCGGCATTTACACAGACAGCGCTTTTGCTGCTTGGTGGGATGCGTGAAGGAGCAGTGGAGAAGTTTCTCGGCATTTATGAGACAAGCTCACCGTCATATGTGCTTATGACAGGCATAGAGCGCTGCATACACTATGTGCGCGATAACAAAGAGACTGTCTTTGCACAGCTTAGGAGCAGACTTGACAGATTTTATCAGAAGGTCAGCGGACTTTCGCATCTGAACGTGGTCAGAAAAAGTGATTTTTCTGCCGATGAGGCATATGATTTTGACGAGTCAAAGATTATTATATTTACGAAAGAGGCTATGAATGGACATACGCTGCTTGAGCTTCTGCTCAAAAAATATGAGCTGCAGCTTGAGATGGCAGCGGGCAATTATGTACTGGCGCTGGCATCTGTCATGGATACGGATGAGGGCTTTGACAGGCTTGCGGATGCTTTGATTGAAATAGACAGCCAGCTCGAAAAATATAAGTCTGATTTTGAAGAGTTTTATGATATATTAAAGCAGGAGGGTGTGGTACATCAATTTTACTTTCCTGTCAAAATGGATACAACTATATACCAAAAGCTGCCTGCCGTAATGGAAATGTATGATGCGTATGATGCAGACCATCAGGCGGTCTATGCCTTTAAGGCAAGCGGGAAGGTGAGCGGTGCCTTTATAAATATATATCCGCCGGGGATACCGCTTGTGGTGCCGGGAGAGATAATGAACGACAAGCTCATAGATGATGTAATAAAGGCTGTAAATTCAGGTCTTGAAGTGGATGGCCTGTATTTTGATCCGGATGCCAATATGTGGAAGTTTGTTGCGGTGCTGTAAGCAACAGTTTGACATAGCAAACAATCATATTTATACTAAATAGTAACTATTCAGAACTACTGAGAAAAAAGCTGATGTGTCATGCTTACATTAATTAAAATATAAGAGGTTTACAGATGGGTAAGATTTTCTGCGTGATGGGAAAAAGCGCATCAGGCAAGGACACTATATACAATAAAATACTGCAGGATGATTCCCTAATGCTTAGCAGGATTATCCCGTATACCACTCGCCCGATAAGGGACGGAGAGACACAGGATAAGGATTATCATTTCTGCAATGAAGAGGATGTAAAAAGGCTCAGTGCACAGGGGCGCATCATAGAGCTTCGCGAGTACAATACAGTGTACGGCGTGTGGAAATATTTCACGGTAAACGATGATGATATAGACCTTCGCTGCAAAAGCTATCTGACAGTCGGAACACTGGAGTCTTACACAAAGATACGCGATTATTTTGGCAGTGACAACGTACTGCCAATCTATGTGGAGGTGGAGGACGGCGACCGTCTGATACGCGCCATTCACCGGGAAAAAGGGCAGCAGGTGCCTAAATATGAGGAGATGTGCCGCCGTTTTCTGGCAGACGCATCAGATTTCTCTGAGGAGAAGCTGCATGAGGCGGGGATTACACACCGTTTCGTAAATGATGATATGGATACTGTGCTTGCCGAAATTTCAGCATACATACGACAGAGTTCTTAATTGCAGAGCAAGATGATGGTTACGGTTTGCACATAAGTGTAACCGGAAACGAATAAGGAGGCAGCCTTATGGCAGTCAGAGTAAATGAAGTAAATCAGGTGACACAGGTTCCTGATGCACAAAAAACACAGGCCGGTGACGGCTCGTTCAAATTCACACTGGCCAGCGCCATAACAGACGCTGATCTCCAGGCAAAGGTAGATGCGCTGATGCAGGATATCACAGCACAGGGCAACAGAATAGCCGAGCATATGGATATCAGGGATATGAAGCGATATCGCGGGCTCATAAAGGATTTTTTAAATGAGGTGGTCTACAGATCGCATAAATTTTCCAGAGAAAATTTCCTCGACAGGAGAGGAAGGCACAGAGTTTATGGTATAATAAGACTGATAGACAGCAATCTGGATGAGCTGGCATCAGAGCTGGTGGAGGATGAGAAGGATCATCTGTCCATACTGGCAAGAATCGGAGAGATACGCGGACTGTTGCTTGATATACTCACGTAGGAGATAAAAGCTATAACAGACACAGGCAGACTAAAACGGAGGCAGCAGCTATGGCAGGATTTAAGGATATAGTAGGAAATGAGCAGATAATAGAGCATCTGCAAAATGCCATATCAATGGGAAAGGTCTCACATGCATATATAATAAACGGACCACAGCTGTCCGGCAAAATGATGATAGCCGAGGCATTTGCCAGGGCACTGCAGTGTGAGAAGGAGGGCACAGACGGTTGTGGAGAGTGCAAATCGTGCCATCAGGCAGATGACCACAATCATCCTGATATCATATATGTCAGTCATGAAAAGCCCAACAACATATCGGTTGACGACATCAGGACACAGCTCAACAACGATATAGTGATAAAGCCGTACAGCAGTAAATACAAGATTTACATAGTGGATGAGGCTGAAAAAATGAATCAGCAGGCGCAGAACGCGCTTTTAAAGACCATTGAGGAGCCACCGGCATATGCGGTCATCATGCTTCTCACCACCAATGCAGACAGCTTTCTGCAGACCATCAGGTCGCGCTGCATCACACTCAATATGAAGTCGGTAAAGGACGAGGTGATAAAGGCATACCTGATGAACGAAAAGCATATTCCGGATTATCAGGCAGATATCAGCGCCGCATTTGCACAGGGCATCGTCGGAAAGGCTGTTAAGCTCGCCTCATCAGACGAGTTCAACGAGCTAAAGGAGTCAGCACTGTCGCTTATAAAGCGCCTCGATGACATAGATCTCTACGAGCTGGGTGCAGCGGTAAAGCAGATAGCTGAGTACAAGCTTAAGGTGCAGGATTATTTTGACCTGATTATGGTATGGTACAGAGATGTGCTGTATATGAAGGCGACAAACGATGTTAACGGACTCATATTCAAGGATGAGGTCTATGATATAAAGAAACAGGCAGCAAAGCATTCCTATCATGGAATCGAGGCAATACTTGAGGCACTTGAGAAGGCGAAGATAAGAATTAACGCAAACGTTAATTTTGACCTGGTAATTGAGCTGCTGCTTATGACCATAAAGGAGAACTAATCACATGACAAAAATAGTTGGTATCAGATTCAGGACAGCAGGCAAAATATATTACTTTGACCCGGCTGATTTCGACCTCGACATGGCAATGCATGTTATCGTGGAGACAGCAAGAGGCATAGAGATGGGAACTGTCCTCATTCCGCCGAAGGATGTGGATGATGATAAGGTGGTTTCACCGCTTAAGCCTGTCATCAGAGTGGCAACCGACGAGGATGAGAAAACGGTTGAGAGAAATAAGGAAAAGGAAAAAGAGGCATTTGCCATCTGCAAGGAGAAAATCATCAAGCACGGACTTGAGATGAAGCTGGTGGATGCAGAGTATACATTTGACGGAAACAAGCTGCTGTTTTACTTTACTGCGGACGGCAGAATTGACTTCAGGGAGCTTGTAAAGGATCTGGCAGCGGTATTCCGCACCAGAATAGAGCTTCGTCAGATCGGTGTCAGGGATGAGACCAAGATGATGGGCGGCATCGGAATCTGCGGCAGACCGCTCTGCTGCCATTCTTATATGGCAGATTTTGTGCCGGTTTCCATCAAGATGGCAAAGGAGCAGAATCTCTCGCTCAATCCAACCAAGATATCCGGTGTGTGCGGAAGGCTTATGTGCTGTCTCAAGTATGAGCAGGATACATATGAGTATCTGAACAGCAGAATGCCGTCAGTGGGAGAAAAGGTCAAGACACCTGAGGGAATAATCGGAGAGGTCAAGTCAGTCAGCGTGCTCAGGCAGCTCGTGCGTGTTGTCATTGACAACGGCGAGGAGAAGGAGCTTCGTGAGTACACTGTAGATGATCTGCGCTTAAAGCCGCGCCAGAAAAAGGATGTAAAGCTCACCGAGGAGGAGCTTCGCGAGCTCAAGGATCTCGAGGATAGCGGCGATGAGACGATGGAGGACAAGCCACAGGAGAAACAGCAGAGAAACCGTGGACACCGTGACAACAAAAATGAATATCGCGAGCGCCGTGATAAGCGTGACAACAGAGAAAGACGTCCGTACAGGGCAGACATAGAGGCAGCGGAAGCTTCTGCAAATGAGACAAATGAAGTAAATGCTGCAAATGCCGGCAGAGAAAATAAGGACGGTTACAAAAAGCCGTACAAGGGCGGCAAAAACAGACCAAACAAGCAGAAATACAACCGCAACAAGGATTACAAGAACAAAAACTATAATAAAGAGTATAATAAAGATTACAACAGGGACAAAGACAATGGAAGCACTGATACACAGTAATGAGCGCCTGGACGATTTGTGCCGCAAGGGCTATAGGCTCATACAGGATCCAAAGCTGTTCTGCTTCGGCATAGACGCCGTGCTTTTATCTGACTATGCAAAGGTAAAGCGCGGCGAGAGAGCTGTGGATTTGTGCACCGGAAACGGTGTGATTCCGATACTTCTTGAGGCAAAGAATAACGGAGAGCATTACAGCGGGCTTGAGCTTCAGCCTCAGTGTGCAGACCTGGCGAGAAGAAGTGTGAAATATAACCATCTTGAGGACAAAGTGACCATAGAAGAGGGCGATGTGTGCAATGCCTCAGAGCTTTTCGGTCGCGAGTCCGTGGAGGTGGTGACGGTAAATCCGCCGTATATGATAGGTCAGCACGGTATCAAAAATGCAGACGATGCCATGACAATAGCACGCCACGAGGTCAGGTGCACACTTGATGATATAGTCAGGGAGAGCGCAAAAATGCTCAAATTCAATGGGCGTTTTTACATGGTTCACAGACCATTCAGGCTGGCAGAGATTTTTAGCACTATGATGAAATATCATATCGAGCCAAAGCGCATGCGCCTTGTACATCCCTACGCGGACAGGGAGCCAAACATGGTGCTCATAGAGGGGTTAAAGGGCGGCAAAAGCCGTATCACCATCGAAAAACCGTTAGTTGTATACAAGAAACCTAATGTATACACGGATGAGATATATGAGATATACGGCGATAAGCCCCGGAATAACGGAAAATAACAGGAGAATCATATGACAGGAACACTGTATCTGTGCGCAACTCCGATAGGAAATCTGGAGGACATCACATTCCGTGTGCTGCGCACACTTAAGGAGGTAGACCTCATCGCAGCGGAGGATACGAGAAACTCCATAAAGCTGCTCAATCATTTTGAGATAAAGACACCCATGACGAGCTATCATGAGTTTAACAAGATAGATAAAGCTTACCAGCTTGTGGCAAAGCTTAAGGAGGGCAAAAATATTGCCCTCATCACTGATGCAGGAACACCCGGCATTTCTGACCCGGGTGAGGACATCGTGCGCATCTGCTACGAGGAGGGCGTGCCTGTTACCTCGCTTCCCGGGGCAGCAGCGTGCATTACAGCGCTCACCATGTCGGGCAGGCCGACCAGGAGGTTTGCGTTTGAGGCATTTTTGCCGAGGGATAAAAAGGAACGCGCGCGCGTCATAGAGGAACTCAAAAATGAGACTCGGACAATCATCATCTACGAGGCACCCCATCATCTTGTAAAGACAGTCACAGAGCTTTACAATGCGCTCGGGGACAGGGAACTCACCGTGTGCAGGGAGCTTACGAAAAAGCACGAGGAAAAGGTGCAGACTACATTTTCGGAGCTTTTGGAGCGTTCAAGGACACAGGAGCCAAGAGGCGAGTATGTGCTTGTAATCTGTGGCAGAAACGTGGCTGAAATAGCAAAGGAGCAGCAGGAAAGCTGGGAAGCCATGCCTCTTGAAGCGCATATGGCACACTATGAGTCACAGGGCATCGACAGGAAGGAAGCCATGAAGCTCGTGGCAAAGGACAGAGGTGTCAGCAAGAGGGATATATACAAACAGCTCCTGTAAGCTGACAATAATACATTCTGCAGCAAATAGTTAGGATTGGATATGAACGATATAAAACATGACATAAAAAAACGACATAAGAACCTGACAGAGTTCAGATACATCGCAGTTGGCTTTTTTCTGACAATATTATCAGGGGCAATAATGCTGAGCCTTCCGTTTTCTTCAAGAGACGGACAATGGACTAATTTTCTGGACTCACTTTTTACGGCAACAAGCGCAACCTGTGTGACAGGTCTTGTTGTGTTTGATACTTTCAGACACTGGAGTATTATAGGGCAGCTCGTGATTCTGGTGCTGATTCAGATAGGAGGCATGGGCTTCATCTCAATCGGTGTGGCATTTTCCATGCTCCTGCACAAAAAAATCGGACTCAGACAGAGGGATCTGATGCAGGAGAGCATTAATGCACTCGAGATTGGTGGAATAGTAAGGCTTTTCAGGATAATAATAAGGGGAACCTTCCTTATAGAGGGCATAGGAGCGGTGCTTTTAGCTATCCGCTTTATACCGGATTTTGGCATATTAAGAGGCATATATTTCTCGGTGTTCCACTCCATATCTGCATTTTGTAATGCAGGCTTTGATTTGATGGGCATAAACGAGGAGTACTCATCGTTTACAAAATATGCCGCAGACCCATTGGTAAATATCACAATCATGCTGCTTATCATCATAGGTGGTATCGGTTTTACCATATGGAATGAGGTCAGAACCAAAAAGCTTAAGCTTAGAAGATACTCGCTCCATGCCAAGATAGTAATATCAACCACACTGATACTTGTCTTCGGCGGCGGACTGTTTATGTATATTTTTGAAAAAAACAATACCATAGCAGGCATGGATACACCGGGTGCCATATTTGCATCGTTATTCGGTTCAGTTACGGCGAGAACGGCAGGTTTTAATACAGTAGACACAGCAGCGCTGACACAGGCGGGCAAGCTTTTGACCATAGTGCTCATGTTCATCGGAGGAAGCCCGGGCTCGACAGCCGGCGGAATCAAAACCACAACCATGGCGGTCATGATAATCTATATTGTTTCGTATCTGAGAGGAAGCAACGGCTGTAATGTGTTTGGCAGGAAAATAAGCAGTGAGGTAATCAAAAAGGCCGGAATGGTGCTTATCATCAATCTGGTGCTTGGACTTACAGCGGTGATAGCTATACTTGCCACATCCAATATGAAGATGGACGATGTACTGTTTGAGGTATACTCTGCAATCAGTACGGTCGGCATGACAACAGGCATCACAAGAGATTTAAATACAGTAGGACGCATAATTATCATAATTATGATGTATTGTGGAAGAATCGGAAGCATGACCTTTGTGCTTTCGTTTGTGCATAGACCGGATAAAGCCAATATAGAGCTTCCGGAGGAAAAAGTTATCATTGGATAAGGATAAGGAGAAACGCAATGAAATCAATTTTAATTATTGGAATGGGTAAATTCGGACACCATCTGTGTGCGGATTTGATAAAAAATGGAAATGACATTATGGTGATGGACAAGGACGAGGCCAAGGTCAGGGATTTAATCTATGACGTGACCAAGGTGCAGATAGGTGACTGTACAGACCCACAGGTAGTAAAAGCACTCGGAATCAACAATTTCGATTTGATTTTTGTATGCATCGGCACCAATTTCCAAAGCTCGCTTGAGATAACAAGTCTCGTTAAGGAGATGGGCGGAAAATACGTCATCAGCAAGGCAAACAGGGATGTGCATGCCAAGTTCCTGCTTCGAAACGGTGCGGATGAGGTTATCTACCCTGACCGCGACATGGCAGAGAGAGTGGCAAAGAAATACAGCGCCAACCATGTGCTTGATTATGTGGCATTAAACGATGATTACTCAATCTACGAGATAAATCCACCTGAAGGCTGGGTAGGAAAGAGCATCATGGAAAATAATGTGCGCCAGAAATACAATGTAAATATCGTTACAGTAAAGGAAGCCGGAAAGAATCGCGTGCTTCCGCTGCCGGACTACGTGTTCAAGGCAGACGATGCAGTGATGGTGCTTGGACTGAATGCAGATGTGGACAAGCTGGTGCGCAAGCTGTAAATATAAGTTGACCATTCAGAAATACTGAGAATAGAAAATTATGAGTCAGCTTGCAAGTGAGCTACAGTTTTGTCCTGAAGATGGCTTAAATAATAATTGGTAGTAATTTAAAGAAGAAAGGATGGATACATATGGGTAACAATGACAGCAGTGTAGAAACATTTTTGCAGTGGATAAAGGCTTCGGACAATATTGTATTTTTCGGCGGAGCAGGTGTATCAACCGAGAGTGGCATACCTGATTTCAGAAGCGTGGACGGACTTTATAATCAGAAGTATGATTATCCGCCCGAGACCATCCTGAGCCATACATTTTACAGGAAGCATCCGCAGGAGTTTTACCGATTCTACCGTGACAAGATGCTCTGCCTTGATGCAGAGCCGAACATCACGCATTACAAGCTGGCAGAGCTTGAAAAAGCCGGAAAGCTTAAGGGTGTTGTGACGCAGAACATAGATGGACTGCACCAGAAGGCCGGCAGCAAAAATGTAATGGAGCTGCACGGCAGTGTGCTGAGAAACTACTGTGAGAGATGCTTGCAGTTTGTAAGCGCAGAGGAAATCCTCCACTCAACAGGTGTACCAAAATGCCCAAAGTGCGGCGGCCCGGTAAAGCCGGATGTCGTATTGTACGAGGAGGGCTTAAATCAGAAAACGCTTGAGGATGCAATCTACTACATCAGTCATGCCGATGTGCTCATAGTAGGCGGTACATCACTTGCGGTATATCCGGCGGCAGGTCTCATAGACTATTACAATGGAAACAAGCTCGTGCTTATCAACAAGTCCACCACACCGATGGACGCAAGAGCAGACCTTCTGATACAGCAGGGACTGGGCTCTGTATTTGAGCAGATAGAGGTATAAACAGAGGATAATACACAGCATATTAAATGGCAGGCATAGGTAGAAGAGGAATATAGAATGGATAAATACGCAGTAGGAGATATCGTAAAACTGAAAAAACCGCATCCGTGCGGCTGTAGCGAGTGGGAAATCATGCGTGTCGGCGCAGACTTCCGCCTGAAATGCATGGGCTGCGGGCACCAGGTTATGGTGCCAAGGAAGCTGGTCGAGAAAAATGACCGCGGTCTCACCAAGAAGCAGGCTTGAGTAATAGAAACAAAGCAGAACAACAAAGCAAAGAAGAATAACAAAACAACAAAACAGAGGAATAAAAACAGAGGTGCAGTTTACTGCACCTCGTCTTTTTATTTATATTCAGCCACAGAGTAAGGGACGTGCGCCGCGGACAGGGGGAGGGCACAGGCGTACTTTCGCAAGAGCGCATAGCGAAGCTGCTTAGAGGCTGTAGAATTGTGCTACGAAGTACAGAAATGCCACGGCATGGACGCCGGGGCAAGGAGCTATCGAGCCATGGAGGGCGAGTAGCGACGGTTTCGTCAGGCATAGAAAACCAAAAACACAATTCGTACAGCCACTTAGCAGCGAAGCGTAGCTCACGCGGAAGTATGCCTGTGCCCTCCCCCTGTCCGCGGCGCACGTTCCGACCTGATAAAAAATAAAGAAAAATGCAAAAAACCCTTGAAAAGTACCACGATTCATGTTATTATCTAGACTCGTGATATAAAATTCCTTGCTCATAATCAGATTTATGAGCCAGAGACCAAAAGGAGGTAACATTCGCATGAACAAATATGAATTAGCACTCGTCGTTAGTGCAAAGATCGAGGATGATGCGAGAACAGCAGTAGTCGAGAAGGCAAAAGAGTACATCACACGTGCCGGCGGTACTGTTACAGAAGTTGAGGAGGCTGGTAAGAAGAGATTAGCTTACGAGATTCAGCACATGACTGAGGCCTTTTATTACTTCATCCAGTTCGATGCTGAGGGAACAGTCCCAGCAGAAATCGAGCAGGACGTTCGTATCATGGACAATGTTCTTCGTTTCTTATGCGTTAGAAAAGACGAGGCATAGTATAAGAAAATAGGAGATTGTATTATGAACAAAGTAATACTTATGGGTAGATTAACCAGAGACGCAGAAATCCGCTATGCCCAGGGGGACAACTCACTTGCAATAGCAAGATTTTCACTTGCAGTAGACAGACGCTACAGCAAGAATGCAGAGGAGCAGTCAACGGATTTCATCAACTGCGTAGCTTTTGGAAAGATAGCAGAATTTTTTGAGAGATTTGGCCGTAAAGGAACAAAATTTGTTGTTGAGGGCCGAATCCAGACCGGCAGCTATACAAACAAGGACGGACAGAAGGTATACACCACTGACGTCGTGGTTGAGAATGCAGAGTTTGCAGAGTCTAAATCAGCCGCATCAGGAAATGCAGGCGGATTTGCACCGGCAGACAGACCTGCACCTAGCCAGGCTGCTGGGGATGGCTTCATGAACATTCCGGACGGAATCGACGAGGAGCTTCCATTCAATTAGTAGTGTCCACGAGGACAAATATTCAAGGAGGTAACAAAAATGGCTTACAATAAATCAGCTGATGGTTTATCAATGAAGAGAAGACCAATGCGTAGAAGAAAAAAAGTCTGCGTATTCTGTGGAAAAGACAATGTCATTGATTACAAAGATACAAACAAATTAAAGAGATACATCTCTGAGAGAGGAAAAATCCTTCCACGCCGTATCACAGGAAACTGTGCAAAGCACCAGAGAGCTCTTACAGTAGCAATCAAGAGAGCACGTCATCTTGCTCTTATGCCATACGTTTGCGAATAAGATAAATGTATGATAAATCCCGACTACCGGATGGTGGTCGGGATTTTTTAGGTTAAAAATGTTTTATGTTTAAAAAATTAATATTTGTTGCATAATCAAATTACATAGTATAAAATGGATATAAAACAAATACTAATAAAAAGGGAGGGTTCAAATGGATACATACATTGTTTTCTGGTTGGCAGCCACCGTAGTTTTTGTTTTAGTTGAGCTTATGACAGTCGGGCTCACATCCATATGGTTTGCGGCAGGCTCATTTGTAGCGTTTATAATCGCACTGCTTGGCGGCAATGTCGTGGTTCAGGGAATTGCATTTATACTCGTTTCAGTCGTGCTTTTAGCTCTCACAAAGCCATGGGCCGGGAAGTACATCAATTCCAGGACAGTGAAGACAAACGTGGACAGTCTGGTCGGAGAAAGAGCTGTGCTCACCGAGGATGCTGACAGCATGAAGCAGACGGGAAAAGCCGTTGTAAACGGTCAGGAGTGGACAGTCAGACCGCAGGACGAGACCCAGGTCATAAGAAAAGGCGAGCTTATCGAGGTAGTAAAGATAAGCGGAGTAAAACTAATTGTAAAAAGGGTAAAGGAGGCTTAACCGGAAATGGAAGGATTAATAGCACTTGCAGTGTTACTCGTAATCGTACTTATAGTACTGGTAAACTGCATCAAAATCGTGCCACAGGCACATGCAATGGTAATTGAGCGTTTGGGAGGATATCTCACCACATGGAGCGTAGGACTTCACCTCAAGGTGCCATTTATCGACAGAATAGCAAAGAGAGTCATCTTAAAGGAGCAGGTGGTAGATTTCCCGCCACAGCCTGTAATCACAAAGGATAATGTAACAATGCAGATAGACACTGTAGTATATTTCCAGATTACAGATCCAAAGCTCTACGCATACGGAGTAGAGAATCCAATCATGGCAATTGAGAACCTCACAGCCACAACACTTCGTAACATCATCGGAGACTTAGAGCTTGATGAGACACTCACCAGCCGTGAGACAATCAACACCAAGATGCGCGCAACACTCGATGTAGCAACAGATCCATGGGGCATCAAGGTAAACCGTGTCGAGCTCAAGAACATCATACCTCCAAAGGCCATCCAGGATGCCATGGAGAAGCAGATGAAGGCAGAGCGTGAGAGACGAGAGGCCATTCTTCGTGCAGAGGGTGAGAAAAAATCAACAATCCTTGTTGCAGAGGGAAATAAAGAGTCAGTCATCCTCGATGCCGAGGCTGAAAAGCAGGCAGCCATCCTTCGCGCAGAGGCAAAGAAGGAGGCAACAATCCAGGAGGCAGCAGGTCAGGCAGAGGCTATCCTCAAGATACAGCAGGCCAATGCAGACGGACTGCGCATGTTGAAGGAGGCAAATCCGGATAACGCAGTGCTCCAGATAAAGAGCTTGGAGGCATTTGCCAAGGCAGCAGATGGCAAGGCTACAAAGATAATTATCCCATCAGAGATTCAGGGGATTGCAGGTCTTACAAAGTCAATTGCAGAGATAGCTGCGGATAAGACTGATAAGTAATCATAAATGAGGGGCAAAATACCTTTTGACCCTCATATCATTAAAATGAATACCGGAAGATGAGAGCACACAAAAAGCATCGCATGTATCATATCAATATCAGATATATGCGGTGCTTTTTAGATTGCATAGAATTGTGCTTAGATTACACAGGATTGCCCTGAACGCCTGTAATTCCAAACTGATAAATATAGTACTAGGAATAATCCCCACAAAGTGGTATACTCTCTAGTAGGTATATCAATCGATGCGGGCTGCACAAAGGTGTGGCCGGTAACTTATAAATTTGTAGTACATTCTCGAAACCGTAACCGTTGCACCGGCAGCATCAGCGCAGCGCACCGGGGATAAGGAGAGTAAAATGAAGAAAAAAATAAAATTCAAGGGCAGGCTGAAAAGCTACATGTGCTGGCCGCTATATCTGACGTTTGTGTGGATATGTGCTGACGGAATAGCACTGCGCTATGACAGAAGGCTTGGCTATGGCATGGTAGGCTTTACAGTGTTTTACTTTGCGCTTGTGCTGTTTTTGTATGTCAGAAGCAAGTCAGTCGTTGCAAATGAGCTGATAAGCTTTGCAACACAGTATTCATCGGTGCAGAAGAGGCTGCTTAATGAGTTTGAGGTGCCGTATGCCCTGCTTGAGTACTCCGGCAAGATACTCTGGGTAAATGACAAATTCGCAGAGCTAATGGGTGTGGATAAAAAATATCACAAATCCATCACGACACTTTTTCCGACAGTGACCAGAGAGCTTCTCACCAAGAGTGATGCGCCGACAGACTTCAAGATAGTAAATGAGGAGGAGGACAGCATAGTCCGTCTGTCCGTCAAGCGAATATATTTCAACTCTATCGCAGAGGAAAATGAGATAATCGACACAAATGAAGCAGACCAGTTTTTGACGGCGCTGTACGTATTTGATGAGTCGGAGCTTTATCATTGCAAGAAAGAAATCACAGAGCAGAAGCAGGTCTCAGCGCTTGTATATATTGACAACTATGATGAGGCACTCGACAGCATAGAGGACGTAAAGAGGTCACTGCTCGTTGCACTTATCGACAGGCGTGTAAACCAGTATTTTGCCAAGTATGACGGACTTGTCAGAAAGATAGAAAACGACAAATACTTCGTGGTGTTCAAGTACAAGTACCTTGACAGCATGAAGGAGGACAAGTTCAAGGTGCTCGATGAGGTCAAGGCTATAAAGGTCGGCAACGAGATGGCGGTCACACTCAGTATCGGAATCGGTATAAAGAGCGATAAGTATAATGAAAACTACGTATATGCGCGAAATGCCATAGACTTAGCCCTCGGACGAGGCGGTGATCAGGTAGTTATAAAGGATCACGATGATATCCTGTATTTTGGCGGCAAGTCAAAGCAGGTGGAGAGCAAGACAAGGGTAAAGGCGAGAGTCAAGGCACAGGCGCTTCAGGAAATCATTGAGACCTGTGAGAACGTACTTATCATGGGCCACAGCATCACAGATGTAGATTCGCTTGGAGCAGGCATAGGTATATATTGTGCAGCCAAGAATCTCGACAAAAAGGCACAGATAGTAATAAATGACCCGACAAGCTCAGTCAGACCTCTCATGGAGACATTTTCAGAGGCAAAGGGCTATCCGGCGGATATGTTTATAAACAGCGAAGAGGCTCTTGAGATGGTGAGCAAGGATACGCTTGTCATGGTGGTGGACACCAACAGGCCAAGCTACACAGAGTGCCCTGAGCTCCTCAGAAAGACAGGAAAGATAGTCGTATTTGACCACCACAGACAAAGCAGCGAGATAATAGAGAATCCTATACTCTCATATATCGAGCCGTATGCATCAAGTGCGTGTGAGATGGTCGCAGAGGTATTGCAGTACTTCAACGACGGAGTCAAGATCAATGCGACAGAGGCCGACTGCATCTACGCAGGAATCCTCATCGACACCAACAATTTTATGACGAAGACAGGCGTGCGTACATTTGAGGCGGCAGCCTTTTTGAAGCGCTCAGGTGCAGAGGTAACACGCGTCAGAAAGATGCTTAGAAATGACATGGCATGCTACAAGGCAAGAGCCGAGGCAGTGCGCCATGCAGAGGTATACAGGGGCTCGTTTGCCATATCGGTATGCCCTAGCGAGAATGTGGAGAGCCCGACAATCGTCGGTGCACAGGCGGCAAATGAGCTGCTCAACATAATAGGAATCAAGGCATCATTTGTGCTCACGGAGTACAATGACAAGATTTATATCAGCTCTCGTTCAATCGACGAGATAAATGTCCAGATAATCATGGAGAAGCTGGGCGGTGGCGGACACTTAAATGTGGCAGGCGCGCAGCTGACAGGCGTTACTATCGTGCAGGCAAAGCGCATGATACAGGATACACTGGACGAAATGCTAAAAGAAGGAGACATAGAAGAATGAAAGTAATCTTATTACAGGACGTAAAACCATTAGGCAAAAAAGGCGAGATAGTAAACGTAAGTGACGGCTACGCCAGAAACAATATCATACCTAAAAAGCTCGGAGTAGAGGCTACTCCAAAGAACCTAAATGACTTAAAGCTCCAGAATCAGCACGCTGACAAGGTGGCACAGGAAAACTACGAGAGTGCACTTGCACTCGCAAAGGTAGTAGAGAACACAAAGGTAGTAGTAAAGCTGCGCTCAGGTGAGGGCGGCAGAACCTTCGGCTCCATCTCCACCAAAGAGATATCGGCTGCAGCAAAGGAGCAGCATGGCTTAGAGCTCGATAAGAAAAAGATGCAGCTTAACGAGTCAATCAAGGCACTCGGAAACTATGAGGTGCCTGTCAAGCTTCATCCAAAGGTAACAGCAAACCTCACAGTATCAGTAGTTGAAGGATAGGAGGAATCCCCTTGGAAGAAGCATTAATCAAACGAATAATGCCAAACAGCCTTGAGGCAGAGCAGTCCGTGGTCGGCTCCATGATTATGAGCAAGGATGCCATAGTGACCGCCAGCGAGATGCTCCTTAAGGAGGATTTTTATCATCAGCAGTACGGCATCATATTTGAGACCATGGTTGAGCTCTTTACAGAGGGGCAGCCTGTAGATCTCGTCACACTCCAGAACCGTTTAAAGGAAAAGGATGTGCCGCAGGAAATACAAAGCCTTGACTTTGTGAGAACTCTCGTCACCAGTGTGCCGACCTCTGCCAACATCAAGTACTATGCCAATATCGTAAAAGAAAATGCCATAAAGCGAAAGCTCATCCATGTGACAGAGGACATAGAGAACGAGTGCTACGCGGGCAAAGAATCTCTCGAGAGCGTACTCGACAAGACAGAACACGATGTATTTGAACTGCTTTCCACAAGGCAGACAGGTGACTACGTGCCAATCCGTACTGTAGTCATGAATGCCCTCGAGAAAATCGAAAAAGCAGCACAGCAGGAGGGCACCGTAACAGGAATCCCGACAGGCTTCATAGACTTAGACTACAGGACAGCGGGACTTCAGCCGTCAGATCTCGTGCTCGTGGCAGCCCGTCCGTCAATGGGAAAGACAGCCTTCGTCCTCAATATAGCACAGCATGTGGCATTCCACGCACATCTGTGTACTGCCATATTCTCACTTGAGATGTCGAAGGAGCAGCTCGTAAACCGTCTGTTCTCACTCGAATCAAAGGTAGATGCGCAGGCACTGCGTACAGGAAATCTGTCTGATGCCGACTGGGAAAAGCTGGTCGAGGGCGCCGGAATCATCGGAGACTCCGAACTCATCATAGACGACACTCCGGGTATCAGCATATCAGAGCTTCGAAGCAAGTGCCGTAAATACAAGCTCGAACACGACTTAAAGCTCGTCATCATCGATTACCTGCAGCTCATGACAGGCTCAGGACGAGGCTCAGAATCGCGTCAGCAGGAAATTTCAGACATATCACGTTCACTTAAGGCACTCGCCAGAGAGCTTTCAGTCCCTGTGGTGGCACTCTCACAGCTCTCACGAGCAGTAGAGCAGCGACCGGACCACAGACCGATGCTTTCCGATCTTCGAGAGTCAGGAGCCATCGAGCAGGATGCCGACGTCGTCATGTTCATCTATCGTGACGACTACTACAACAAGGACACCGAGCTCAAGGGCATCTCAGAAATCATCATCGCTAAACAGCGTAACGGTCCAATCGGCACCGTAAACCTTGCATGGCTGCCTGAGTACACGAAGTTTGCAAATCTGGAGCATTAAGACTAAAACACAAAAAGAATAAAGAGACAAGCCATCCCGGCTCACGTCATAGGATAAAGTTAAGTATCCCGATGTGGGCCGGGATTTTTCAAAATCTCTTTATACTTAAAAAGAGAAGAAAGCTATAAACTTTCCCGCAATTCATCCGATATATTCCTTAGAATAGGGTAAGAACAACAGTCAATTGCAACATATTTTCACACGGAGGTGTTATAGATGGCAATAGAGGCAATCAAGGGTGCAGGAATGGTCTATCAGGGAAGTACATCAACTGCACAGATAAAGGAACAGGCACAGGGAAGGACAGAGGTGTCCAGTGCGGACAATCAGGTCGTGTCTGACAGCATCGCAAGGAATATTCAGGCGATGAATACGAAGGAAGCAAGCGGTGATTCAGCCGGTGATGCCGGAGCGCAGGGACAGGCACAGGCTGCTGCACAAAAGCAGAATGAGAAGAATATGCAGCTTAAAAAGGCTGTGGATGATATCAACAAGAGCGCGTTGGCTGACCAGTCGGAGGCAGTGTTCGGCATCCATGAGAAGACTAACCGCGTGACAATAAAGATAATAGACAAAAAGACAAAAGAAGTCATCAAAGAGTTCCCGCCGGAGAAGACACTTGATATGATAGCGAAGGTCTGGGAGATGGCAGGACTCATGGTAGATGAGAAGAGATAGGAGGATATCATGGCAATCAGATTATCGGGAATGAATTCGGGCCTCGATACGGATTCAATTGTCAAAGCACTTGTATCAGGCTATACAACCAAGAAAGAAAAATATGAAAAAGCACAGACAAAGCTTGGCTGGAAGCAGGAATCCTGGAAGTCACTGAATACCAAGGTGTACAGTATGTACAGTAATATATCAAACCTGCGATTTTCAAGTGCCTACAACCTTAAAAAGACATCGGTTTCAGACATGACAAAGGCCACAGTTACAGCATCATCAACAGCTCCAAATGGCACGCAGTCGCTTAAAATAAAGGAGACCGCAAAGGCAGGCTCGCTCACAGGAGCACAGATAAATGCCTCAAGCTCAACGACCACACTGGCTCAGCTTGGCTATACAGGTGGAGATGCGCAGATAAATGTAAATACAGGCGGCACCACAAAGACTATCACGCTGAGCGCGACATCCACAATGTCAGACGTGGAGAAGCAGCTCAAGGAGACAGGACTTAATGCCAGCTATGACAGCAACTACAAGCGTTTTTACATAAGCTCAAAGGACACAGGTGTAGAGAATGACTTCACACTCACAGGAGCAAATGCCGCAGGAGCGAGCGCACTCTATAAGCTCGGAATCGCAGTGGGAGCATCGGCAGACGGAACCAGACCAAACCCATATGGAGAGTACGCAGGCCTGTCCGGTAAAAACAACGGAAACACACAGCAGAATATAGAAGACGCCAGAAACGCATATGTCACAGCAGCAGACAATGTTGCAAAGTACAATGCACAGAGCAGCAACCTACTCAATGCCATAACATATGGCAATGCTTATGCGGATGTTCAGGACTTTTATGCAGCACACAGCAGTGCAGACAAGACAAAGCTTGAAACACTTGCAAAGCTTGGCTCAGGAAGAGACTCAGCCGTCATAATGAAAAACAGTGATGACAGCTACACCACATACAGTCTGACAACTGCAAAAGACGCAAAGGGCAATGCGGTATACAAATCAGCAGACGGCAAGTACATCTCAGCAGAAGAGACATATACGGCCGACGGCAAAACATACAAGAAGGATTCCGATGGCAATTATATCAACGTAGCTGATGAAACAGATAAATACAGCGGAGATACAGCAAAGCTGACCAAAAACGTGGCATATCATGAGGTTACAGAAAAAATATCATACACATCCACAACCGGCGAGGGCGATGACGCCAAGGAAGTGTCATACACAAAGGTCGGAGACACTGATGAAAAGCTTCAGGATGCAGACGGAAAAGTATATACCAAGCGTGCAGACGGCAAATATTATGCAGACGGTGAACCGGATGATTCAAAAAACGGCATAACAATCAAATCAAAGGCAGATTACACATCCAAGAGAGAGCCGCTTATAAATGCGGAGGCTGCAAACACAGCCTATACAGCTCTCACAAATGGTATATCAGAGGCTGATCTGAACACATACACAGCAAACCTGTCAACAGTCACAGCCTTTGAATCATCAGAGGATACAGTGCTGAAAAAGGATGATGATTACACCATAAGCAAGCTCACAGAGGCTGTCCATAGTGCGTATGCGGACAACGGCGGAAAAGCCGGAGTGCAGGCACTTATATCAGGAACCGGCGCCTATGCATCAGGCAGTGATGCAGTAGATAACAGCTACGCGGGCAGAGTGTCAGCGCTCACAACAGCAGCACAGACAGCACAGGAGACCGTAGACAAAAACAGCATCGTAAAGGATCTTGCAGCAATAAAGGACACAAATTCAGAGGAGTACAAAGCAGCCCTTTCAAAGCTGGTAGATGAAGTGGATGCAGCGTATGACCTGTCATCAAGCGCACAGTACAATACCGATGCCAGCAAGATAGACGGAAAAGACGCCGAAATTGAGTTAAATGGCGTGAAATACACCGGAGCCAGCAACAGCTTCAACATCAATGGACTGAACATTACAGCACTCTCAAAGACATCCGGCAATGATGAAATCAGCATCACCACAGCCACGGATACACAGGGCATTTATGACAAGATAAAGGACTTCCTGACAGAGTACAATAACGTCATAAACGAGATGACCAAGCTCTACAACGCAGCATCAGCAGGCAGCTATGAGCCGCTGACAGATGATGAAAAGGAAAACATGTCCGACAAAGAGATTGAGAAGTGGGAGCAGAAAATCAAGGATTCCCTGCTCAAAAACGATACAACTCTCAGCGGCGTAATGACAGCCATGCAGTCAGCCATGTCATCAGCAGTGGAGATAAACGGCAAGAAATACTCATTCTCAAGCTTCGGAATCCATACGCTTGGCTACCTCAATGCTGCAGACAATGAGCAGAACGCATACCATATCGACGGAGATGAGGATGACACCAACACCTCAGGCAACACAGATAAGCTCATGGCGGCAATCAATAATGACCCTGACAATGTCATGACATTTATGCAGCAAATCTCCAACAACCTCTACAAGGCAATTGGAGATAAGATGTCATCAACATCACTGAGCTCAGCGTTTACCATATACAACGACAAGCAGATGAGCACAGAGTACAGTAATTACACAAAGCTTATCAAGGAGTGGGAGACAAAGATATCAGACAAGGAAGACTATTACTATAAAAAGTTCTCCGCAATGGAGAGCTCGCTCGCCAAGCTCAACAGTACACAGAGCTCACTAAGCAGCTATTTCTCATAAAGAATAACCATACATGAGTCAGAATGTGTGAAATATATTGAAAATGTACATTTCAACAAGCAGTAAATGTACGAAATCAGGGAGGTAACAAATGTTACAAAGCAAAGGATACGCAGTATATGCAAACAGCAAGGTTCAGACAGCATCGCCAGCGGAGCTGACACTCATGCTCTACGAGGCAGCCATCAAGTTCTGCAACATAGCAGAGATGGCTATAGAGAAAAATGACATACAGAAAGCACACGATAATATCAAAAAGGTAGAGGCAATCATCGAAGAATTTCAGGCCACCCTGAATCACAAATATCCGGTAGCAAAGGATTTCGACAAGGTATATACATACCTCATGCAGAGACTGGTTGAGGCAAATATCAAGAAAGATACAAAGATACTCGATGAAGTGCTTGAGCACCTGCGTACCATGAGAGATGCATGGAAAGAGGTCATGCGTGTCACTTGCAACGGAAGCAAGGTAGGCGTGTCGTAAAACAAAAAATAATAACGATAAAAGACAAAAAGGCTATTGCAAAGTTATGGAGCTTGGCAATAGCCTTTTTGAAAGGAGAACACCATGGAACAGACATACATCGCAATAATGATACAAAGCCTGGAGAAAAAAGAGCAGGTACTTGACAAAATAATAGAGCTTGACACGGTACAGAAAAACCAGCTTGAAGACCCAAACCTCACACCGGACGATTTTGATGATGTTGTAGAGCAGAAATCAAAGCTAATAGAGCAGTTAGACAACCTGGACAGTGGCTTTGAAAAGCTCTTTGAGCGCGTAAAAGAAGAGCTTGAAGGCAACAAAGAGACATACAAAGAAGAAATCCGCATCATGCAGGATCATATCCGTAAAATCACAGACAAGAGCGTGAAAATCCAAAGCCAGGAAGCCAGAAACAAAGCCCTTATGACAAACAAATTCAACGGAATAAAAAAACAGGCCAGACAAGTGCGAAAGGGCGCAAATGTGGCCAGCAAATATTATCAGTCAATGACAAAGACAGGATATGTAGATCCACAGTTCATGGATAATAAAAAGTGAAAATGGGTGGATGGAATTGACAAATGCTGTAAAATCAATGCGTCAAAAGAAAATTTAAAAAAATTTAAAAGAGGTATAAAGTATCGAAAGACTCGTCCGATATATATAACAAGTAAGCAAAGTATTACTTGGTAGCAAGCCAAACGAAGCGTACGGTCGGGCGGCAAACTACAATGATAAAACAGATTGAAGCATGGACGCTTCACTTAATTCAAGGAGGAAACAAATATGGTAGTACAGCACAATATGGCTGCGTCAAACGCAAACAGACAGTTAGGAATCAGCACAAACACACTTAGCAAATCAACAGAGAAGTTATCTTCTGGTTATAGAATCAACCGTGCAGCAGATGATGCAGCAGGTCTCTCAATTTCAGAGAAGATGAGAAGCCAGATCAGAGGTCTTAACAAGGCATCTGATAATGCAC
>OHPI01000510.1_pt1 | contig 27245 bp, 27 predicted proteins | sample 1577651 | NCBI WGS metagenome assembly OHPI01 (sample SAMEA3879578, study PRJEB24766) | human gut metagenome | biome: human-associated habitat; feature: feces | place: USA | collected 1985/1987
TGGCGACACTATACTCTTGATATCCTCCCCGCCCACCGGGAAAATCCGCTGACCCATAATAGTCACTATCTAAATCGCTATAAACCACGATAAATCGGCTTGATTAAACTGTATTAAAAAGTAGCGTTTAATTCTAAACCCAATTAAATTCTACATTAAATTCTCTGCAAAATAATAGTGACTATCGTCGTGGTGCGCTGAGATAGTCACTACTTCATTCTTACATTGTAAGTCGGGTGCCGGACTGACGGTTGTCGATGTCGTCGTAGCGGGAGCGGTTGCCGACTTCGTGCTCGCGCTTGTAGCCGGATGAGCCGGAACTGACATTGAGGGAAGATAGTGCGTTGGCAAGATTGAATGTGAACACTTGCGAGATTTCCGGGGAGTAGTCCTGTGGACGGGAAGGGAGAATACGGACTCCGGCTTTGGACTGGGTATTCTGCTTTATCCTCTCTTTAACCGCCTCGGCATCCTTTCGAGTAAGATGCAGCATGGCTATTGACATCAGGAAGTCTTGTCTTGCTTGTTCATCGGCATGTAGAGAGCGGAACTTGGCTCCCTCCTCTGAAGTTAATTCTATCAAAGGCATATAGCCGTCATTAAGGGCTACTCGGATGCAGTAGTTGCCGTTTCTATGTTTGACAACTGCCATGCCCTTTATCCTCTCTTGATGGTTGTGTATAGGATAGCGTATGAGATATTCGGTCAGTATCTCCTCGGAGAACATCGTGGCCGCTATTGTCAGGCCTACATCTTCGCGCTCGTCGTCTTTCACGCCGTTATACCATGCGTACTGCCTCGGTGAGATTGGTTTGCGGTACGTCGAGCCGTCTTTGACATTGATGAGCATATAGTTCCCTCTGCTGTCTTTGCCCACCTCGACAGTGAACAGGTCGCGGTACACGTCAAGCGGCGATGGTTTCCTTTGTGGTTTGATGGCGAAATCAATAAGCTCCGACAGTTTCATCACCTTGCTGCCGTCGAAGGCTATCTTTTCGGCATGGTCGATTATACTGTAGCCTCTCACCCTGCCGTCCTTGTCCTTCTGAAAACTGATGTCTATACCAAACTTTGTCTTGAGAACATCGATAAGAGTCTGTATGCGCTGGCAGTTCTCCTCGCTCAACGGCTTGCCGTGGTTATCAAGTATTTTGCGGATGTCGGTGTTCAACTTTGCCTTTACCGGCTTTCGCTTCTTACCTTTTGACACTTTGACATTATCGACACTTTGACATTTTCCCTCGGCTATCTCGCTCTTGTATTTCCGGATTATGGAGCGGAGCTGTGTAGCGCGGTCTTTGCGCTTGGGGCTGTTCCTGGTGATTCGATTGAGGATGTCACCGATGGCGATATTCCCGGCGTCGCCTCCACACTTGAACAGTCGGTAGCCGTCGAGCGATTTCTCTATCTTGTAGCCGTGAGTCTTGACGATATTGGCAAACTGACCCTCCGTTTCATAGTCGTAACAGAGAATCCGGTCAATATCTTTTTTGATGTCAGGAGATAGTATGCGGTTGGCGCACTCGTTAAGCCTGCGCCTGTCCTGATGGTCAGATATGGCATAACCGTTTGGCTTTATTCTCGTCGAGAGAATATGCACATGGTTGTTGCCGGTATCGTGGTGGGCGTAAACAAAATACGGCTGACGGGCATAACCCATGCCCTCCATAAGCTCACGCGAGAAGTCGGTGAGTTCTTCAGGCGACATGGCACGTCCTTTCACAGATGCTGACACATGGAACTGGAAACGAGTCGTCCGTGTATTGCCGTAAGTCTTAGAGTTTTCTTTCATATACCTCTCGACTTCAGCCGAGGCATCAAGGCCGAAGCGGTGCAGCGTCTCGACATTGTGACGCAACGCCTCGCTGACGTTCTCCATCGCCATAAGGGTTGCCACGCCATCAGCAATCTTCTTCTCGTTATATCGAGCGCCGGGGAAACCGCCGCCGGACACATCGTTGAGTTTCTTGACTATCATTTTCCTGAAATTATCATGTTATAGAGGTCTGTCAGCATCTGTTGGATTTTATCTGTACCCTCGCAAAACTGACCGAAGGGAAGAAGATCTGCCCCCCGCAACGAGTAAGGATTCATTTTCTGCTGCTCGTTGATGTGCTTTGCAACCTGATTGGTGTTGGTGCCGGTCCTTTCGATGAGCTTGATAGCGGACTTGATCAAAGCAATCATACGGGGATTGTCTCGGTCAGCCATCGGCTGCTCTTCATATTTGAGTGTGGCACAACGTACAAACGCACTCAGATTACCGTCGGTGTATCGGTCGGCTCTTGACTGCATTTCTGCGTGGGTCTGCGAATCGACACGTATTTTTATAGTGATGGATTTTTTATCCGGCATAGAGATTAACTTTTTAAGATATCATGGTTTGATAGATTGGTTGATTGAATATCTGATACAATGAAGACTATATGACTTGGTATAATGATTGCTTGATGATTTGATGAACTGATACCTTGATGATATAATATCTTAGTGACTCGATTATCTGATTATCCAATGCTCCATTACCCGATGACTTATTGTCCAATGGCTCATTATCATATTATCCAATGTATCGATTATCCAATGTGACGATGACCGATAAACCGAAGTATCACGGTTCATGATAAATGCGATATTGAATAATCTATCAACCGCATATTTTTAGTTTATCATTATCCATTTTTCTGTTTATCATCGTTCACGGACAATGTATCATTAGATAAAAGACTGCGAGTTTCGAGCGGTATTGACCCTCACCTCCGGGGAGGCGGGATTGCCGTTGTGGACACAAGCGGCATATCTTGCAAAGCAAGGTTTATACTACGAATCAGGCGTGAGCAACCGGGGTATCTCAGTCAGTTCGACCTCGGTCGAAAATGTCATAATGTCAAAAGTTCATAGTGTCAGCGCATGAGTCATATTTTGCGATAGCAACCGTGTGACTTTTTCTTCACGAATCCTCGGCCTCCGTCCCTCAGGAATCTTTTGACCGAGGATTCCGAGATTCCGAGTTGCAGGGCTTCCCTGACTGCCTCGGCTGTGGTGAACGAATCCCTGAGGTTTCCGAGTAACTCGGTAAACCGGTTGTCGAGGATACCGGTTTCAATCTCCGGTGCAATCCGGCTCTCCATGTTTCTGAAATATTCGGTGAGCCTGATGGCGAGTTCGGCAGTTCCCGGTTCAATTTTATCCATGCCCGATTCTCCACAGATGCAGTGCATAATCTGTATGACCAGACAGAAGCGGACGAGATAGGTTTCCAGTTTGCCGCACAACGCCCTGACAGCATCTGAATCCGTTTCAGCATAAGCCTTGTTATTGACCTCGTCTTTCCATTGAATTACGCGGAGCTTTGCCTCTTGGGAAAACAGTAGCTCTATTGAGGTTGCTTTTCCCTCTTGGTCTGTTGAAGGAGTGACTGTTACCACCTTTCGGATAATTCGCCCCCATTCTTCAAGAACGCCGTCAGGCATGGCGGTGTCGTTCCACGACGGCATCTTGTCAATTTCGGGATAGACTTTCAGGAATCGAGATGAAAAGCCGTTCATCATTCGCTTGCCGCCGAACTGTTCGCCCAGACGACCGGGCTGTGTAGTGCCAATAATAGAACAATAGGGATTGGCGAGAAAGATATGCTCGTTGTTTGACTTTCGGCTGTACTTGAAAGGCGTACCGCTGAACAGACTGAGAAAGTAGCCCTCGTCCGAACCGTTGTAGCGGTTGAAATTGGAAAGAAGGCTGTCTATCTCATCCTTGTAAATCAGCACTCCGCGCGGATTGTCGCGCAAAGCTCCGATAAGAGCCTCTACGGTGGAATCAACCACTACATGGCATTTTCGCTTAGGCATCTTCATTTCTTCAGGAAGAGAATGTCTCTCACGCTGCTTTGCCGACATGCGTTCCCATCGGTGGTAGGTTTCCATCTCCTTGCAGTAGATCATGTCATACTCTCCGTCGAGTTTGAGAAGAGGTGCAACCGCCTGTTGCAATGGAGGTGTCTTGCCGCAGCTCGGCGAGCCTACAAGCACCATGTAGATTATCGGTCGGCTTACCCATCCTGTCATGAAGCGGACTGACCAAGTGTTGCCCATAGCAGCCGCGAATACTGTAAGGAATGAAGCCGAAGTGAAATCGACATTATAGTTCTCATACTCCTCAAGAGCCTCTATTATGTCGCGGATTGCTTTCGGAAATATCTCCAAAGGGAAAGAAGGAGTTTCGGTAGTTTTACCGGAATCGCTGGTAAAGGCAATGCTATCCTCCTCGATCAATCCACATCCGGCTTCCAACGGAAAGCGTGGATGGTTGTAATAGCCATTCGCTTTCATGATGCTCAGATATTGATGTTACGTTGTCCGAGGGCTTTGCGTACCTCATATTCCGGGTACATAATCTTGTTGCCGGTCTTGACAGGTTTGAGGATACCTTTATTTGCCCAGTGCCAGAGTGTGGCATCGCATACGCCAAAGAGTTCCTTTACCTCGGCTTTGGTGAACATACGTTCTTTCTTGGCTGCCTCGACCATCGAGCCGAGTTCATCCTTTGCGCGGCGGATCAAGTCCTCCGAAAATGCTTTGAGGTCTTCGGCGTTCATCTCTACCTTGACATGGGCCCGACCCTCATTGAGCATATCTAATAAATCTTGCATTTTTGTTTTGATTGCCGACATTGTTCGACGCTTCTACTGGCGGCATAAGACAGAAACGCCACCGCTCCGAAATGGAACGATGACGCAAAAGTATAGCGTAATTTCTTGGATTAAAAAGAATTGATGGTTCGTTAAGTTCGCGAACTATAAAACGAATCAAACGAATCGAAAAGAGGCTATTTCAGTCTACTCCATCTGGGTCAATTCGTAAAACATCGGTCTTTATAGAGTCAATAGCGAAGCGATGTTCTGGCTCGTCTTTGATAAATCGCTTACGATTGGGAGTTAAATCTTGTAGCGTGTTTACGCTCTTCTGCACCTGACGCTCGCCGACGATTTTGCATTCAGGGAATGTGGCGGATAATATCTTGACAAATCGTTTGACAGGTGTTGACGGATCCAGCTCGCCAGACTCGACAAGTGCGACATATAAGTGCGCTATGTCAACGCCACGGATATGTGTTTCTATCCATTTGCCAATGCGCTTAACAATCTCACTGCCGTGAGATGCCAAAAGGGAAAGAAGGTCATGAGGAAATCCCGCGTTTTCTGTAATTTTAGCAGTCGGTTTAGACTCGTCGATGCCCTCCAACGCCCAATCAGCCAAATTGCCGTTATCTACACTCATGCGATAATCAAGATGCTCCTTCAAATCCTTGCGCGAGCGTCGTTTATCCTCTACCTCCCTCGCAAGAAATGTCTTCATGAACTTTGCAAGCTGCCACTGGTACTGTTTGTTGTCAATCGACTCTGCCGCTTCCTCAATATTATCTATCATCATTTCAGAAGAGCGTCCATATTTGAGCCATGCGGCAAAGGGCAACCGGTATTTAGCCCATTCGCTCCCTTCTGCATGTTCGCCAAATATCTTCTCAGCAAAATCCGACTCTTGAAGAATCTTCAAAAGCTCATCCAAGTCCAGATTGTCAAGGTCAATCATATTCTCCAATCGCTTCTGAAACTCCGGCAACGAAAGAAATGCTGCTGCACCCAACAAAAACACCTCCAGCGAGTCCGCTTCGCCCATCGCCGCAGCAAACTCGCCATATTCCTGCGGATGCTCCTCCATCCACGCCTTCAAATCAATTTTTCCATCCTGATTTCCTAAGTTATCTTGCTGAATTTTCATAGTAAAATTTCTAATTCATAAAGTAATAACGTGCAAAGGTCAAAAAAAGATAATAGTACTTTGAACGATAACAGCGACAACACATAAGTTCCGCCAAGCAGTGCAGTATCTTCAATCCAACCCTCGGACAAGCAACACCCGACCATGAGAACGAGCAACGCTCCCCGCGCAATCCAAAATACATCCAATTTATGTGTCATAGTCGTTTTGAAATAAGCGAATAAATTTTCGTCACAATAATATATGGGATAATTGAGATTAACGAATACATTATCATAAATAATATCAGGTAATCTGAATGTGTTGTGGATTTACTTAGATTGGGGAAAAGAAAACAGATTGCAACAGATAGGCTGTTAGCTATCCAGACCGACAAAGAAAGTCTGATAATACTTTTCCTAAACTTAAATGCAATGAATCCACTCAACAAACTACATAATAGGAATATAAACGTATAGTATATGTCCCATTCCATATACAACATACTATAACCTGTTCCTACAGAAACAAAAGCTTCAAAAGCCACAAATATCCAAAATCGTTTATCGGTCAGTATCATATTTGTTCAAGATAAGCAACAATTCGTGAAAAAGAAGATTTCATCTCGATTGTGAAATCCTCTTTTTTCACTATTCGTTGATACATTCGTTTAATATTTTCGTAATCAGCATTTTTGGAGAGTTTGGCAGAAATTAGTCCAACCATACAATGAGTATCAAGCCCTGAACAATATGGGCTATATTGTTCTATTGGCATAGTATTGAATAGCCGGTCTATTGAATTGATACTGTCATATTGAAAGATAAAATCCAACGCAATAGGAAGTAATGGCGACAGCCCCATATCAAGCCGGTTATAGTCGTCCGGCTCATCGTCTGAAAGAATAAAGCGGTCTGTTTTGACAATCTGCGTTTTCCATCTTAAATCCGGATTAAATCCTTGCAGTTTTATTCTTTGAAGCAATAAAATATTGATAAATGCAGAATGGTTCAGAATGAAGCCACAGTCATTGCAGATTGTAGTTATCTCTCCATAGTCCACACTGACATACGGAAATATGTTTACCTCAAAACCCCATGAATGATAAGTGAAAAATATTTCATCAGTACGACTGCCGGCTTTTCGACTCAATGCAAATCGACCCCTGAGGATCTTGAAACCTTTAGCTGCAGCGAATGGCTCCAAGGTGGAGAAAATATGTTTTTTAACGTCCTGTATCTTCATAATCACATCCTGTTTATGGTAGTGTGAGGCATCAGAACCTTTGATAAATCAATACCTCCGCGGAAATCTACGTCAGTAAGACTGGCTTCGGAAAAGTCAACATCCTCCAATCGTCCTTTATTAGACACTAAAAATGATAATTTATTCCCATAATAATAGCTGTCGAACTTCGGCCCGCAAAACACGCATCCATAAATCTTTCCGACAAATTTGCACTTTGAAAATGACGCGGCAATGAATGCGGTATTGAAGTCGCAGTTAATGAACGTACAACCAATGAAATCTGCAATTCCGAGACTTCTTAATTTGACATTTTCAAAAGTGCAATCCATATAGATTGTTTTCCGTAGCAAGACCGAAGTCCGTCCACCCATAGAGAAATGTTGTAACTTACCGCTTTTGAAAACACATTCTATAAATCGACACCCTCTTGCAAGGACATCTGAAAAATCACATCCAAGAAATTGGCATCGCTCAAATTTCTTTTTAGTCCACCACACGGCAATGCCTTCGTTACAAAACGAGGTGCGCTTAAAAACCTGATTGCTATATTGTTTATCGGTCAGTTTCATTTAGTTTCATTCCTTTTTTGCGCTTCAAGAAATTCCTGTTTGCCAGGAAAAGTCTGTGCTCCTAAGACACCGGCACTAAACTCGAAAACAGTAGAGTCATTATATACTATCAGGCACCGATCAGCGTTTATGCTGTCCTGCTGGTCATGCGAGAGAGGATGATTATAAAGGCGATATGAGTACATTCCCATATTCATACGTCGGAATCGGATAGTTGAATATTCCGAATCGGGATAATTGTTGACATCTATCCCTATACAACCTAAGTAGTCCAAACGTTCTTTTAGTTGCTTTTTTTCAAATTCGTCCAGTATATCGGATTGGGGCATAGATTGTGGCATATCTCCGTTATCAAATTCAACAACCAGTCGTGTGCTGTCAGGCAGCATATCGCGATAACGACCTACTGTATTCCACATCCAGAAAACAGGCTCTCCGTTGTAACATTCAGCCATAATGAACGCATCGCATCTCATAGGTGGTCTATTAAGTAGAAAAACTATACCCCCAAGGATTAACAGATCGGCGATATGGAACCATAAAAGAATCCTGTCGGCTTTTGAGTGTCGCCTTACGGCCTTGACAAAAGAATAAATCCAAAATCCGATAAGCGGAATTATAAAGAGGAATACGAAAAACAATAACACAATGACGCCGACCGCCCGAAATTCATCTTTATCGGCAGATGCAATCAAAAATACAAGCAACCAAACCGTGACAACTGCCACAGAAAGATACCGCATGAATCGGCTGAATCGTTGTCGTTTATTTATAGGCTTGCTTATCCCGTTATTCTCCATACTCAATGTTGTGGTTTAGTGCGTATTCTTTGGCTTTTTCTTTATCAAACGAATCGTCAAGGGGGAGTATTGCCACGCCATCCTCTGTTGTTTCGCCATTATCGAAATCTCCGTAAATCACAATAGCTCCGATGGTGTCCAACGGGGTAAAGGATTTTGGATGAACAAACTTATATCGCTGTTTCTCTACTTCAAGCAGACCCTTCTTTTCATAAAGAATGGCACTGTCGAAGCCTATTATCTCTGACGGTTCCTTCATGATATATTTGTCCGTTTCGCAATACACGGCATCAAACGTCAGGAATGTAAATATTAAGCCTACAACTGAGAGAAGCATCCAACCAATGGCATATATCCGTGAGATAGTATTATACACCGCTTTTTTACCGCGAATGAAATATACCGCACAACCCGAAAGGGCGGTAATCCAAAATAGTACATAGCCTAACCGCCAACGTAACTGCAAACTGTTCAACACCACAAAGAGGAACAGTACCAGCATCACGGCATGAAAAGCTACCAACAATATCTTCTGCCACTTATTCATAATACCTGTGTTTTATCTGATTAACGCGGATTCCCTCTTTGTTTTTCATAACCAGTTGTTTTTAAGGACGCGTCGTGAATAAATCGGGGCGTAGAAAAAACAGAACCACACGTTTAGCAATATATATCCGGGCGTGTCTTGTTTTATGGCTATTGCTATATTGCGTTGTATGAACACAGAGACAGCGATAATCAAAGCGATATAAAATATACCGCCTATTTTCGAGTCAATCAGTGGCGTATAGAACACTGCCGCTAATGTATATAGCAGCCAAAACAGTTGCACATTGCGAAGGAATAGATAGACCTTGCGCTTTGGAAATGTCTCCGATGCCTGTTTGCCGTCTGCCTTGCCGCTCAGGAAATATAAACTCAGGAAGGGATTGACAAAGAAGTTTCCGCAGAGTATCAATGACAGATACCTGCCACCGTATCGTACACGGCTAATACGGATATTGGCAAACAACAATCCCATCGCCGAAGCCATAAGCAGTAGCTGTGCTACTTTAGCCGCATCAGAGTGCAGCCATAACTTACCGTCAAGCCACCCACCACTTATCCCGACAATAAGGACAGCAGCGTAAACCAGCAATATAAAATTACCGACAATTGCAGTGATATATAATGATTTATTCATTCAAAACCGGTTGTTAATGCTTTAATGGTATAATTCCAACTCATGATATATAAAAAGAATTACAAGCAAAGCGGCTCCGATCTCTTTATACTTGCTCCTGAACGCAAAGACCACATTTTCCGTCTGTAAGAATATCAGCAATATATTTGCGACCAACAGACACCAATTAATCTTAGTAGACCCTCCGGCAAAAAGAACAGCGAAAGAAAAGAAGAACGTAATCGCGAACAATACTACAATTATCCATTTCGCCCGATAAATCAGTTTCAATGCTTGCCTCCTTTTTTATTATCCCTGACAGATTTTATCGGAGCCGGTCTAACAGCTTTGTTTGGCATTACGTTTTCAAGCATGTCCCTGACGGTCTGCTGAACTTTGATTTTTAGATATACCGATTCTTGACGTTTATGGTCGATGGTTTTCACATACAACGTATTGTTGTCATGCCAGAAGATAGTGCTAAGCCCGGATTCTTCGGTCTGACAATAAGGTCCTTCACCACTGTATTGAAGACTCTTGTATGACTCAAATTCATATATGAAGTTTCCTTCGCGACGAAAGAATCTCAAATCTAAGGGCCAGTCGCAATCATAACCGACCTGCGACACATAAATCCCATTGGTGTTTATCGCCGTGGGACAAGCCGCGCGACAGATATATTTACCGTTCTCAGAATCAAACCACCATATTGCATCGTCATGCGGCGATTCAGGGATATTGAAACCATATAATTTCAGTTCAGGCAGAAATGTTAGCCATCGTTTGTTAAAACCAAAATCCGAGTTATCATAAATAGCATATATTTCTTGTTTCCAAGCAGAATCAAGACGTTCAAATTTAGCTTGCGATTCCTTCAATACCATAGAAACAATATCATTATCGGCAATGGTATCAGCCGGAATGACATTATAGCGCGAACACTCTCTTTCGGCTTTAACATATTCCGTTTCGCTTATTTTCTCCACAGAGAAAACTGTTTGTGCGGACGCAACAGAAGCATACACCATCACAATCAGCAATATCCAAAATTGTTTATCGGTCAGTTTCATATATCAATCTGTCGTTTTCTTTATAGTTCCAAAACTTACGGTAGCAATTGCCTTGACCGTCATAATATTTCCATTCTCCAAACATACACCCTAAATATTCAGCAGGATATACATACCTATCAAATGCTGTCCAGCCTTCCATTCGTGTTTGCTTATCAGGAGATTTAATTGTCAGATATCCGATCGAATCACAATGTATTGTAATATCCGACAATATACTTAATATATTGTCGTTCCTTGTAACGCTATCCAATGTAAAAGGTATGCTGAACCTATAAGATGATACCGGATTTAATATGTCATGGATTTTCTTTATTTGGGATAACTCATAGGCTTTTGTTTCAATTTTGAACCATACCATATTATCCGGTTCGTTTTCCCACTGATGAGCAGGACTATAAAATTGGTTTATAATAGAATCTTCCTCTTCATTGAAAACTTCTACCAAATAACTGCCATCAGATAAATTATAATATCTGAAACGAATATCTATGCCCATGTTCCCCTCATATAAATAGCCGTTGATAGTTTGCTTAAAGTTTAATTGAGACATTGCTTCCGGCAACGTATGATTAGATACGTTATACGATTCAATTCTGCTTATTATACTGTCAAGGTTTTGTTTAATATCGCTTATCCTATGATCAGCTGTGCTATATCCCATAAGAATGATACCACAAATAGATAGCACAATTATTATTACAAAGCCTATGGCAATGGAATATGATACTATTTTCTGACACCTTTTCATCGCTTGCCTCCTTTCCGGTAGATAAATTGATTGGGTATGACATCGGACTCAGTGTTGTAACGGGCAAAGAATGGCAATATATATTCTGTTAGGTCGCGCTCTATTTCGCTCCTTAGTTTCATGACATCCGTGCCTGAGGTGATACAGTACCATTTATCCTCTTTGACCGTAAGCAAGCCGCCGATTCTATACCGGATAGCACACTCATATTCCTTAGGGAAAGAGGGTACAATCCCTGTGTGTTTGTAATCTTCATGCTCCAGCCAAAAAGCACCTGTAAATATACCGACATTCAATGTGAAGCGGATTTGATTGGCATCATTCCATTTATCATTTTGAATGTTCACACAATAACCTATCGAACCATTGCTTTTGAAGAAATGATTGCCTCGTTTCTTGAAATCATTATCTTTCAGATAATCCGTTATCTTTTCAAATACGAAAGTGCGTTTGCCTTGGATGTCCATTTTCGGTAATTTGTGCCTGTCTATTTTGATTAGAATACCCAATATGAGCATGACGATTGCTCCGAATACCGGAGTTTGCCATGATATAGTTTGCTCGGAAGGATTGGAGCGCCATCCCGTTACGATGCTTGTCGAATTGAAATCAGCCACAAACATATAGATTCCTATGCCAAGCATTATAGCCGAGCATATCATCAGGATTATGAATTCTTGTCGCTGAAATCTACTGATGTGGCGATTCATACGCTAATAATCATTGGCTTATCGCTGTCGAATTATATAGATAACCGATATACAGTCCAATAAAGAAAAGTGTCGCAGATAGAATTGGATAAATCACTGCGAGTCGTCGATACACAGAAATATTATAGACATCATGCTCGCAGATTATCGCTCTATATCGTTTCTTTCGCAAAAGCAACCACCATAAAGCGGCGAGTTCGAGAATGAACATGGCTGAAATTAATATTTTCACATCAAATTTCTTCAAATCAATAATATCTGTAACATCAGCCGAAATCATTACAAAACCGATTATCCCAAAAATCGGACACAGGACACTGAGCACAGCCAACAGAGGAACGAAGAATCCATCCTGTTCCTGTCGCATCTGCCACCAATAATATTGGTAGAATAAGGCTCTTAGCAGTTTCATTTGAGTCTATTATCTGTAATTAAGCAAATTTACATAAAAACAGCGAGATTTCTACACTGGCAGAATAAAACAAGGCCGACGCTTATATTCCTGTTCCCTCCTGCGTGCTCTAAGTCACAATTTGAGTAATTTGGAGGAAATTTTTAAATTCAAAGAATATGAACAGGAACCGAACAGTCGCCGGCCTTGATATCCACAAAGATAGTGTTTATCTGTGTATCATGGGGCATGATGGGACCATTATTTTTGAGAAGACCTATGGGGTTCTTACCCCGGACCTCCGTCAGATGTGTCAGGACATGGTCGAACATGGAGTCACAGAGGCCGCCATGGAAAGCACGGCAGTCTACTGGGTGCCGGTATGGAACGAGCTTTGCGGGTCAATGGAGCTCAAGCTTGTGAACCCATACTTCATCAAGCAGCTTCCCGGCCGCAAGAGCGATATCAAGGACGCGCAGTGGATAGCCGAGTGCCTTCTGAAGAACCTTATCAAGGGCAGTTTCGTGCCAGGCCCCGTTGTCCAGGACATGCGTAAGCTCAACCGGCGCATCATGGATCTTAACGAAGATCTGACCTACAACACCAACAAGCTTGATGCGGCCCTTCAGCGCTGCGGGTTCAGGCTGAGCAACTACGTGAGCCGGATAAAGGGGAAAAGCTATCAGTCGGTACTTTCCTGCATAATCGACGGTGAGCGTGATCCGGGAAAGCTGATCGCCAAGGTTCATGGCCGCACCATCAACAAGCATGGCCGCCAGACGATAATGGCGGCCGTCACAGGCTGCTTCTCGGATACAGATATTATCATCTTCAGGCAGACTAAGGCGGTCATAGACCTGATCGAGGCACAGATGGCGGAATGCCAGAAGGAACTCACCGCCCTGTGCGGGAAACACTTTCCCCAGCAGTACAGACGTCTTCAGACCATCCCCGGAGTCAAGGAACGCGCGGCCACGGCAATAATTGCGGAGACAGGGGTTGACATGAAGATGTTTGTAACAGCGGCATCTCTTGTCGGATGGTGCGGACTCAAACCGCGAAACGATGTCAGCAACGGTCGCTACAAAAGCAGAAAAGTGACGCACGGAAACAGATATCTCAGAGAAATACTGATTGAAATCGCATGGGTCGCATCAAGAACCCGGAACTGTTTCTTCTCAAAATTCAGCTACGTCCAGACCACGGTCAAGAAAAAGAGCAGGATGAAAATTCAGGTGGCCATCGCACGCAAGATACTCGTCGCCATATGGCACATGCTCTCCAAAGAGCAGGACTTCATCGACATCTACCTCAAAAGACTTGAGCAGCAGAGGCTCCTGGAGGAGCAACTCAAATCTCTCGAATCGAAAATGGCCTGAGGGCCATTCGACATACCTTCCGGTGCAATGTAATTAACTTTGTGGTGCATCGCAGCCCAGTTCGCAAATTTGCAATAGCATCGGAAGGAGTTGGATACCGGCATAAGCTAACCAAGCTTGTAGAGGAAAGTAGCAATCTTATATCTATATTCCGCTGTCTAATGACTGCCGGAACCCGTGTTTATGTACATTTGTCTCAGTTCTTGTCCGTTTATGGGGATAGCACATTCTTATAAGGTAAATACGTTTTAGAGGAAAGTTACAACTAATAATCGACATTCGATGTGACAAATGTCCCAAACGAGTATGAAAATCAGCGCGGAGATTAGCCGTTACATAATCATTCAGCACCGACAGGTCAATCCTCGGCATGAAGTCGTTAAGCCGTGCATATTTCGGGGGTTGTTTCGTCTTATCCTCAGTTGTTCTTGTTGATTAGGTTGACGATGACTTTTACCATTGTGTCCTTTTCCTCAGTGCGGCTTTCGGCTATCATCAGGGTGAGGGCAACGAGTGTGTTGTCGGCGATGCGTTTGGTGCCGTCTCCGTTGTAGAGAATGCCGTTGCCGTTGAGAAACCACAGGAATAGAGTTGCGGCAATGCGTTTGTTGCCATCGCTGAATGAGTGGTTTTTGGTAACAAGGTACAGGAGCATGGCAGCTTTTTCCTCCACTGAGGGATATAGGTCAACGCCACCGAAGGTCTGGTAAATCTGACCGATTGAGCTTTTGAAGGAATCGTCCTTCTCGTTGCCGAACAATGTGCTGCCACCGAATTTCTCATGTAACTCGCGGATGACTTCCATGGCGTTTTCGTAAGTGGCATGAAACGACTCTTTACCGGTGGTGTCCTCGATCTTCAGTTCCTGATAGTCGTAGCGGTCAAGAGTGTCGAGGGCGTATGTGTAATCGACAACAACATCGAGCAATGAACGGCTGTCCTCCGTAAGCCTTTCCTGATTTTGGATTGTGCGGCCGAGCACTTTTATCAACTGACTAAGCTCGTCATATTTCTGTGCAGCTATCCGCTCGTTTATGGCATAGCCTTGAAGAAGATACTGCTTCAATATCTTATTTGCCCAGATGCGGAATTGAGTACCACGTTTGGATTTAACGCGATAGCCAACAGAGATAATAACATCAAGGCTGTAAACCTGAGTCGGTTTGTACTTCGACAGAGTATTATGCAAAATTTGCATATTACTCTCTTTCTCCAGCTCGCCTTCCTTGAAAACATTAGAGATGTGGCGGGCAATAACTGACTGATCTTTGTCAAAGAGTTCGGCCATCTGCCCTTGGCTCAGCCATACGGTATCATTCTGAACTGTCACATCAATCGACATATTTCCGTCCGGCGCCTGATAGATTACGAGCTGTGAATTATTTGTTTCCATATTCAAAATTACAATTTATATTTTGATTTGTAGCTGTTTCCGAGTAATAATAGTCAAAATACTTCGGATTTTGCGCCATTAGCGATTGCGTCTATCTCGTCGGCGATTTCGTCCGAGGAGAGTTTGATATAGTCCATAAAGGTCTTTTGTGTCTTGTGGCCGCTGACGTGCATCATCTGGACTATGGAGTATTTGTGGGTTAGGTACATGTTGGTGATTCCGCTACGGCGGGCTGTGTGGGTTGTCACGCACTTGTAGCGAGGCATTATCACCTCTCCCTTTTCGTTGTGCTCGACAACGAGCTTGCCGTCCTCCACCAGTTTCTTCTGCTTTTGAGTAAGTTTGGTTACTACCATCTTGGCTAAGTCGGGCACTTTATCGGACAACTCCTTCAGAATCTCCTTTATGTAGCGGTTGAGTATCACGTCAACAACATAAGGGAGATTGTAGTTGTATTTTTCGCATATAGCCTTTAGGTTGGGATTCATTATAGGAATCTTTACCTCGTTGCGGGTTTTCTTCTGAATGAGGCGTATTACCGGTGTTCCTTTGGCTGTAGTGGTGAAACAATCCTTGTCAATGTCGTTGTAATCGCTCACGCGTTGACAGGTGTAGCACCCGACAAGAAATATATCGCGCACCTCTTCCTGCTTGCCGGACAGTGGCATTTCATACAATGCCTGAAGTTCCGCATCGGTAAGGTAGATTTCGATAGCCTTATCTTTCTCTTCAATTTTCTTCTTGGCGAAATATTGTAGGGCACGGTCATTGTCGTGTATTCCGTCGGCATAGGCATAGCTGATGATTGCGCGGAGATCGACCAGATATTTATTCTGCGCAGTCACCATATAATCTTTCTTCTCCATAAAATTCAGGAATTTGGTGACGAACGCACGGTCTACATCATACCACGTGTAACGATGCTTTCTGTCAAACAAGTCATACAGCTTCCGAAAGCTATTCCATGCCTTCACAGTGCCTGGCGCGTATCTGTCATGACCATTAAGCCTGGCACCGCTCTTGATTTCGTTGCAAAATCGGTCTATGAAGTTCCATATTTTGGCGCGTTCAGCATCGATGCCTTCCTTTATCAGACGTTCCTGCTCTTCCTTTATGCGTTCTTCCTCGCGTTGCCGTTCCTCCTCTTCACGCTTAGCTTTCATTATGGCTTCTGCTTTCTTCGGATTGGCGATAGAGAGGATCTCGGCCTCAACATGTGACTTATCGAAAGACATGCCCTCGACTTCCGACTTCACTACCAGTTCAATCCTATTGAGAGAGTCGTGTAGATTGAAGTTCGCCCTTTGATGTCGCATCCATTTTTCAGGACACGACAAAGCCTCTTTCCACTCCGCAACATTCACACGTATCTGAGAGGAAAAGAGCGTATCAACTTTGTGTTTCTTGTTCTGCACCCTAAAGAAAAGAGTTGCGATTTCGTTCTTCTCGTCCTGCTTGCGGATGAAGAACCGGGAAAGAGATTTTGCCATAGAATCCAAGGTTCGATTCCCTTATGAATCGGACACTGCAAAGTTAGTGACTTTTCCTGAATAGTCACTACAATAGTCACTATAATTTCTAAAACAGCCGCTATCCGCCTAAATTGAAAATTGTTTAATTCGGCTTAATATCAGTGTATTAGTATATAATTGAATTTAATCCGATTGATAATAATTTAACATTTATATTGCCGTTGGCACCACAACCTAAAGCCGAAAGGCGATACAAAACACTGAATATCAGAGATATTCGGTGTTTTGTGCGTTTATAGGGCTGTGTAAATCATTCATTCTCCACCAACCCATCGGGTGAGCAATCGCGAACCGGGTGGATAGAGTGGCACAATGCAGGAATTGGAGGATGCTATTTCGCTGTTATCATGCAACTTGCCTACTTCTCATTTAGTTCTCTCTGTGAAGAGATAATTAACAAGAACATTGACATGGCTGGAGTTCTTCAACATATTTATAGGATAGCACGATTGAAACGCTGGTGGAGCAATCGGTGGAGCGAATCTTCTTACCGAACCATCTCCACTAGAATAGCGTTTAGATGTTATGTTTCAATTGTTTATCAGCAAATAAATATGCCCGAATTACTCCACCGCGTCATCAACCTCAAAACAGAAGATTTTGGTAATGAGAAGTAAAACCAATTTCCGTGTGTCCTTTTTCTTGAAAAAGGCAAAACTGCTTAAGAACGGCGAGGCGTCAGTCGCTATGCGAATCACCGTTGACGGTCAGCGTGTGGAGAATAATATCCGCAAAAGTATCCTCCCAAACCTGTGGGACCAGTCGAAAGAACGCGCCAAAGGCACGAGCACAGCAGCTGTTGACCTTAACCGCTTCATTGAGGATGCACGCATCCGTATCCATCAGATTGTTACAGAACTCCAGCAGACGGGGGCTGAAATCAATCCTCTGATTGTTCAGCAGCGATTCTATGGCGTCGGACAGGTGCGTAAACAGGAGCGCACAATCCTACAAGTCATACAGGAACATAACGACGAGGCAAAGCAACTTATCGGCAAGGACTTTGTGGAGATAACGTGGAGACGCTATGAGACTATGAAACGTTACCTCGGCGAACTCATCAAGCACAAATATGGTGTTGATGACCTCCCGCTGTCTGATTTCACGGGCGAAGTAATCCGCGCTTACGAGGTTTATCTCAAGACAGAGAAAGACCTATGCCAGAACACTCTCATCCGCTACATGAAGGCTCTGAAAAAGATAACCAACCGTTGCCTTGCCAACGACTGGATTCAGAAAGATCCGTTTGCCGGAATAAAATTCCGGGAGGAACCGACAGAACCGGAGTTTCTCACTTTGGAAGAAGTTGACCGTATATATAACTGTAATCCCGGAAGTAAACGCCTTGAAGTAATCAAGGATATGTTTCTGATGTCGGCATTCACGGGACTTGCCTTTACTGATGTATCTCAACTGACAGAAGACCATATCATAACTGATAATGACGGCAACAAATGGATACGCAAACCCCGGCAGAAAACAAAGCAGATGAGCAACATTCCACTGCTTGATGTCCCTCTCGCCATCATTGAGAAATATCAGGGCGACAAGAAAGCGGCCAAGAAAGGTGTTCTGCTTCCGATACCCTGCAATCAGGTGATGAACCGGTATCTGAAAGAGATTGCTACCATCTGCAAAATCAACAAGCACCTGACCATGCACACCGCCCGCCATACTTACGCCACTCTCTGCCTCTCGCAAGGAGTGAGCCTCAAAAACGTATCGAAGATGCTCGGTCACGCCAGCGTCAAAATGACCGAGCGTTACGCCCGCGTCCTCGACTCCTCTATCCTCCGGGATATGAATGCCATACGCGACACCCTCAACCTCGGAAATAAATAATCTATTAAATTATGAACAAAAAGCAGTGATTGAAGAAAACTCAGTCGCTGCCCTTTTATATGTTGCCAGAATTAAAAATTTCAATATAAACTATTCGAGTATCTTATGCGTACCAAACGGAACCAAAGTCCCGTCGATATCGAAAAATATAGCTTTGATATTTTTAATCATTTATTTTTGTTTCTTGCAGTCCGCAGTTCCGATGGAGATTTTCCAAAATGCCGTTTGACATATTTGCCAAAGAAAGAAAGGTTCTCAAAGCCTAAACGGTATGCTATCTCCTTTATTGAATAATCCGTGTTGAACAGATGGTACCGTATGTCCTCGACTGTATATTCATCAATCCACTGCCTTGCAGACTTTCCACTGACTTTCGTGCATATGACAGACAGATATTTGGCAGACAGGCATAATTTGTCAGCATAAAAGTCGATAAGCCGATGCTTTATGTCTTCGTTCGACAACATCTGAAGGAAACGGTTGAACTGGAATTGTATCTTGCTTTCGCCCTCCACAGACTGACACTGATCCGATTCCATATTTGACAGCATTTCAAGCAAAATGGCTTTTATTATTGACCGCACTATCTCTTTATGATAACCCTGCGAGGGATTCATTGTTTTAGACAGGATAAGACGGTAATAGAATTGCATCTGATCCTCCAGATTCTTTACCGTTGACATACGGTAAGCCTTGCATATATATATCATGCGGTTCCATTTGTCAATATGCTCACGCATGAGATCAGACACGATTCGGCCAGACAGCCGCAACATCACGATGTCAGCATCCACGCTCACAAGAATGTTGTCAATGAAATTCTGGGGCAACACCGTAAGCCTCTCACCTTCCTTTATGGTATGGGGGTTGCCGTTTATATCTATCTGTAATCTGCCTTTGCGACAGGCAAGGAACAGATATGAATCAGACTTTATACCGTTAAATTCCGACAGATCATTGATGTCGGTAAGCAGGGCTATATCCCCGTCGGAATAGTGTATTTTGTCCTTGTTGTCCATATAATGCGGGTTTTACAGGTTGCAAATTTAGCGTTTTTTAGTGTCTTTAACCGCCTTTGGAGTGTCCTTTTTTGCCATATATACCTAATTGGATTACTATTTTGTCAATTCAGGACACTAATGAATAATGGAAAATAGAGAATTTTGCGCCCAAAAACAATAATGACATGAGATGTTCAAACTTTATTTTATGGCTCATACCGGCAGTATTGCTTGGTTCTTGCAGCAATAAGACAGAAAAGAAAGATGCACCTTCAATAAAAGTCTCAACTGAGATTTTAGCTAAGGATAACGCCTGTTTGACAACGACATTTGTCGGACAGGCCGAAGCTGCCAGTACCTCGGCAGTAAGTTTTCCGACAGCCGGAACCATATTGAAGGTGACGGTAAATGAAGGGCAGGAAGTCCGCAAGGGTCAGCTTCTGGCAGAAATTGATCCATCAACGATGCGGAAAGCTCTCAAGTCGGCTGAAGCAGTATTGGCGCAAGCCCGTGATGCCTACGACCGCATGAAGTTTTTGCACGACACAAACAGTCTGCCTGAAATACAATGGGTAGAGGCGCAAAGCAAACTTGCACAGGCCCAGGCAGCGTATGACATCGCAAATAAAAACCTTAACGATTGCCGGCTTTATTCGCCCGTGAACGGCACGATCGGGCAAAAGATGGTTCAGGCTGGAGAAACTGTAATGCCGGGTCAGCCTATTGTCACGATAGTGGATATAAACACGGTAAAAGTAAATGTTTCCGTTCCTGAAAAAGAAATAGGCGACATTAAGTCTGACACCCCGTCAACAATAACCGTAGATGCACTCGGCAAAAGAAAATTTCTTGGCGGTCGGATAGCTAAGAACGTGCAAAGTGATTTAATGACACACACTTACAGCGTCAGCATTGAGGTTGACAATCCCTCTCATGAAATTTTGCCCGGAATGTTATGCGAAGTGATATTCCAGAATAATTGTCCGAATGTCTTGACAGTGCCGGTGACAGCAATTATGAAAGGTGCCGGTGAGACATTGTATGTCTGGATAAAAAAGGATGGCGTTGCCAAAAGATTCGATGTCAATACCGGGAGGACGCACGGTTCGAGAATAGAAATAATATCCGGCATCAACGAGAATGACTCCTTGATAGTCCGCGGTATGCAAAAACTAAGCGAGGGAAGCAAAGTCATCACATTATGAAGAAAGAAAAGAACAGCAGATGGGTGGCATGGCTGATGCACAACTATCGCATCACACTCCTGATTGTCGGTCTTATGGCAATTCTGGGTATTTATGGGCTGGACAAAATGCCCAAAGCGGAATTTCCCGATTTTACTCTGCGGACAGGGGTTGTTGTAGGGATATATCCCGGTGCTACAAGCGAGGAAGTGGAGGAACAATTGGTAAAGCCTCTTGAAAGATATTTGTTCACATTCAAGGAGGTCAACAGGGCTAAGACCGTCAGCACCAGCCAGAACGGGCTTTGCAGCGTAATGGTTGAACTGAATGACGATGTATCCAATAAGGATGAGGTGTGGAGCAAGATAAAGCACGGACTCAACAGTTTCAAATCCTCATTGCCCAAAGGAGTGGTGGATGTGGTTGTAAATGATGAGTTCGGAGACACTTCGGCATTGCTGGTCGCGGTGGAAAGCGACAGCCGGAGCTATCGGGAGCTTGACAAATACTGTGAACTTATCGGCGACAGGTTAAGACAACTACCGTCGGTCTCCAACGTGCGGGTTTTGGGCAATCTAAAAGAACAGATTGTGATAAACGTGGATTACAACCGCCTTTCAGAATACGGGATTAGCCCGCAGGTAATTATAGATGTGTTGTCAGGACAGGGAATTACGACTGTCAGCGGCAGTCTTGGAGGTTGGAGCAACGATACCCCTATCCATGTAAGCCCATCATTAAAAGGCGAAGATGAAATAGCGGATCAGATAATATACAGCGATGGCGGCAATCATGTGGTCAGAATAAGGGATATCGCATCTGTGACCCGTAGATATGACCTGACCGGGGGCTATATAGAATACAATGGCAACCGCTGTGTCATAATCTCGATGGAGATGCTTGCGGGAAACAATATCGTGCAATATGGCAAAGATGTTGAAAAGATGCTTGCTGAAATAAAGGCGACATCATTGCCGGAAGATGTGGTTATTGACTGCATAAGCGATCAGGCCGGAGTTGTAAACGCCAGTGTCAATTCTTTTCTCCGCGACCTGTTCATATCAATGGCTGTAATCATTCTGATGATGATGATTCTGTTTCCGATAAGCTCTGCACTTGTAGCCTCCACAGCCATTCCGGTGACTACATTCATATCATTGGGCATCATGTATCTTGTGGGCATACCGTTGAATACCATAACGCTTGCCGCGATGATTGTAGTGCTTGGCATGGTGGTGGACGACTCGGTCATTGTAATTGACGGTTATCTTGAATATCTCAATAAAGGTTACAGCCGTTGGCACGCAGCCTGTAAAAGCGTGTCGGAGTATTTTCTTGCCATGCTTCTGGCCACAGCCTGCATCAGCGCTATTTTCTTCCCGCTTCTGATTACCTGCACCGGCCAGAAAGGAGATTTTTTGCATGACTTCCCGATTACTATAGCAATAAACCTGATGACCTCACTCTTTGTCGCTATGGTTGTCGTGCCTATTCTCGCGGTTATTCTAATTAAGAAAAAGAACCGCAAGGAGGGAAAGAAAACAATCACAGACTATGTTCAGCAGGCATATGACAGACTTCTTGAATGGGTATTCGCCCATGCGTGGCTGACGCTCGGAATTGCAGCCGCCCTGATGCTGTCGACGCTTTTCTTCGCCGGAGGAATAAAGAAGAGAATGATGTCTTGTTCGGAACGGGACCAGTTTGCGGTCGAAATATATCTGCCTAAAGGAACCGGGCTGGCGGAAACAGTGGCTGTGACTGATTCCGTTTATAATGTATTGAGCAAAGATGAGAGGGTTAAGGCAATAACATCGTTCAAAGGGTGTGCTTCCCCTCGTTTTCAAGCCTCCTATACTCCGAAACAGGGTGGAAAGAATTTCGCGCAGTTTATTGTAAACACTATATCCAATGATGCAACAGTTGAACTTGTGGATGAATACACTGAAAAACTGTCGGAGGCTTTCCCAAATGCTTTTGTTAAGTTCAAACAGCTTGATTCGCAAGTGTTTCAAGCATTGGAATTCCGTTTTTACGGTGATAATCCTGATTCCCTGCACTATGCCGCAGACCATCTGATGCAGTATATGCGTCAGAACCCTGATTTACTTTGGGTGCGCACCGACTTTGAGCAGCCTGAACCGGTTGTGGAGGTAACGCTTGATGAAAAAGCAGCATCCCGTCTGGGGTTGAACCGTCAGACCACGTCGCTGCAACTTATGTCGCATACAAATGACCGTTTTGTGACCACAATTTGGGAGGACGATTATGGATTGCCGGTGGTTCTCAAGGACAAAAGCTGGGGCAATGCCGATTTTGACAAATTCGACAATTTGCCTGTCCAGCCGATGACCTCGGCGAAGACAGTACCTTTAAGGCAAATTGCTCAGGTTTCCCCAAAATGGAGCGAATCGAAAATAGTCCACCGTAATGGTGTGAGATGCCTGACAGTAACGGCTGAACTGCCACGCACAATGATGGCAGAAGAAATCGTGCCTGATTTGCAAAAATATGTCAGTGAGAACATACGTCTGCCGCAAGATGTGACTACCGAAATCGGCGGAGAGATTGAAAATGATAATGAAAGCCTGCCACAGCTCGGTGCCGGGCTTGGTATAGCCATGATTATTATCTTCTTCTTTTTGCTGTTCAATTTCAAGAGTTACGCGCTGACTCTGGTATGTATGTTTGCCGTACTTTTATTTGTGCCGGGTGCCATGTTCGGTCTGTTCTCAACCCAGACAACAATGGGATTGACAACAATATTCGGCTTTATTACTCTAATGGGGCTTATCATGCGCAATGAAATCCTGATATTTGAACACGCTGAAGATGGATTGAAAAATGGCAAGACTCCACGCGAGGCGGCATTGGAAGCCGGCAAGCGGAGAATGGTGCCGATTTTCCTTACAACGGTAACTACTGCGGTTGGTGTTGTGCCGATGATAATCTCCGGCTCAGCCATGTGGAAGCCCGTCGGAATCACTATCCTTTTCGGAGGAATCGGCGCGCTGATACTCGTTGTAACCGTCCTTCCGGTAATTTATTGGAAAATACATAGACAGAAATGAAAAAATTACTTTTAATAATATCACTGGTGCTGGCAGTAACGGCATCGGCACAAAAGAGATATAATCTTGGCGAATGTCGCGACATGGCATTGGCTCACAATGCCCGTATAAAAATGGCAAACAACGATGCCTTGTCTGCCATGCAGGGAAAGAAAGAGGCACTTGCCAATTTCTTTCCTTCATTGTCGGTCGGAGGCGGTGGAATGAAAGCCAGCGATTACATGATAAAAATGGATATGGGGCCTCAATCAATGGAGATGCTTGACGGTGGGTGGTATGCGAATGCGATGGCTTCATTACCCATATATGCCGGAGGAAGGATATTCAATGGCTACAAGATGGCTAAACTCGGAGTTGAGATCCGTGAAATACAGCGTATCCAGACCGCCAATGAAGTCAGACTGACCGTTGACCAATATTATTGGCAGATTGTGGCTCTGACGGAAAAAGTGCATACTCTTGAAAGTGCCCGTTGCCTTCTTGATACTATACAACGCGAAGTCGCCAATGCCGTGAAAGCAGGCATTACAAAGCCGAATGATTTATTACAGGTTAATCTTCGCCTTAATGATAATAGAAGCGCATATATTGATGCGGAAAACAATATCGGTGTTCTGAAAATGCTTCTGGCGCAATGTATGGGTTTGGATACGGATTCTTTGGAACTGGCAATCGACATGGAACATCCTCTTGAATCGCCAGAATCTCTTTTTGTCAATCACGGTGATGCGGTTTTGGCTACGACAGAATACAGACTGCTTGACAAAAGCGTTGAGGCTGCACGCTTGCAGAAGAAAATAACGCTCGGAGAATTTTTGCCTACTGTGTCCATAAGTGGCGGATATATGTTCCAGAATTTCATGGGCCCGTCGCAAAATTCACTCATGGGTCTTGTAACGGTTTCAATCCCTATTTCATGGAAAGCTCCGCATACGATGAAAAAACAGAAACTTGCCTGTGAAAATGCCATAACGCAACTCAACGACGGGCAGGAACAGTTGGTAATCAGGATGCGTAAATCTCAAAATGATCTATGCAATGCCTACCAACAGGCTATACTTGCAAAAAAATCAATTGAACAGGCAGCCGAGAATCTCCGTCTTAATGAAAACTACTACAAAGCGGGCATTTCCACCATGAGTGATTTGCTCGAAGCCCAGACACTTTTTCAACAGAGTAAAGACCGATATTCTGAGGCATATTCCACTTATGAAATAAAAAAGACAGAATATCTTATATCAACAGGAAGGTAATTGGCATAAAAACTCATGTAGGCAAAGGCAGGGAAACCTGCCTTTGTCGTAGATAAGCAATATTTATAAACATGAACAAGATCCTTATTGTAGATGCCTCCGAATCCGACCGTCGGCTTATGTCGAGCCTGCTAACGCGGGTTGGATACGAGCCGATAGCCGTTGATACAATGGAGGCTGCAAAAGAAGAGGTGGCGAAACTGCCGCCCGGCGCGGTCGTGGTAACGGCGATGAAATTCGCCCACGGCACAGCACAAGAGTTAGTTAACTGGCAAAAGCGCGAGGGTTACAAATTCCCCGTGATTGCCATAGTGGATAACCTGAATGCCGTGGATCTTCTCTCGGTGATGCGCGATGGCGGTGCCGTGGATGTGATACAGCGTCCGGCTATTGACAAGCAACTCATCGAAACCGTCGGCAAGTATGCCAGACCTGAAAAGGTGGTGCTGACGCTTACCGATGACCTTATTCCACGGCAAAGCGAGGCGTTCAGGCACATAGAAAAGTCCATAAGGGCTATTGCCGCCACTAACGCCAACGCCATAATTTTCGGAGAATGTGGCACAGGCAAGGAACAGATTGCAAAACAGATCTATCTCCACAGTTCCCGCGCCCAAAAACCATGCACGGTCATCGAAGCGGGAGGCGCGGCACTCGTGGGTCAGCATGACCCGACAACGCTCCGCAGTGAGATATACAACCGCATGGAAGGATATTTCAAGAAAGCCGATGGCGGAACAATCATCATCAAAAACGTGCAGTTGCTGACGTTTGACAAACAATCGGTACTGCTGCACATCCTTGAAAACGAGCATCCCGATGTCCGGGTGATATGCACCGCAGAGCCGGAGTTGCTGAAGATGGTATCTGAAAAGAGATTCCGTCCCAACCTCTTTTACATTCTCCGTCAGGTGGATATTTCCGTACCGCCGCTGAGAGAGGTAACCGAAGATATAGAATCCTTGTCGGATTACTTTCTGACCCTCTATGCTCATAAAACAGAACATGATAGAAAACGGCTCGATGTTTCTGCAACAAAAGCCCTCAAACTTCATCAGTGGCCCGGCAACGTGAGGGAGCTGAAAGATGTAATCCTTTTCGCCGCTTTCCACACATCAGATGATGTCATAACCGCATCCGATCTGAATTTCAGCCAGTCGGCGCCTGAACCTGACACAAGTCTGCGATTGCAGGAGCCGGAAAGGGAGAAATCCAAAATCATCGCCGCATTGCGACAGGCAGAAGGGAATAAATCCCAAGCGGCAAGGCTGTTAGGGATAGGTCGTTCAACACTTGATTACAAGCTCCGGCAGTATGGAATAAAAAAGTAATAAGAGTGTGTCATTACACTTGATTAGAATGACCAAATAACTACTAATGAGTGTAATGACACACATTATTGTTTAATCATTGCTGTCGCGTCTCCAATAGGCATCAAAGCGGTTCGCTATCGCGACAATTTCGCGGTTAGTTTTCACAAGGTCAATGGTAACCTGTTCCAATCGGTATAATGCGCTCATGGCTTTCTTCTCAGTGAAGTTCTCCCGTAATGTCCTTACAAGAGTATCGTAATCCACCACCAATGTGCGGTAGTGGGAATTGAGAGAGGATAGTTTATCAATGAAAATCCGTGTATTTTCATCGACCACAAAAACCTTGAAAGGTTTTCCGAGTAGAACACTTTTTATGAAAGCTGCCTTGTTGACGGCTCCTGATTTATCGAAAAGGGACAGGAATACCGTGTTCTCCGCCGCGTCGAATCTCACGACGTAGCGGTGGACAGACGGATTTATCTTGTGAGGCCGTCCGCCCTGATTAAAGTTCTGTTTCATTTCTGGGATAAAATTTAGTGGGTGGTGTGGGATTGCCAACCGTAGGTTTCATCGTGGGTATTTCGACTTTGGAGAAATACCGGCTCCATGCAATGGCAAGGGTCGTGTGCAGCAAATCTTATTTTGTGCTGCATACGACATATCTTGCCATGCACGTTTGTGCATCCGAACTGATAATGAGAATATTGTAATCGGAACCCACTTTGAATGTTTTACGAAAGTTGTACGCAATGGTGGGCGATTAATAATTATTACTGTCCGCTAAACTTTTGAGGTCAACTGAAAATTAGGGCTGATTCCG
>OHPI01000517.1_pt1 | contig 26953 bp, 27 predicted proteins | sample 1577651 | NCBI WGS metagenome assembly OHPI01 (sample SAMEA3879578, study PRJEB24766) | human gut metagenome | biome: human-associated habitat; feature: feces | place: USA | collected 1985/1987
CAGACAAACTCCCTCTATTCTTTTATCCATCTCTTTACTCTTTATCTGGGAATAATTTTTTGAATGGCAGTCTCTCTGCCATATTTGAAAATTGAAAGGGATTCCTTTCAAGATGAATTTTATTATACTTGAAATTTTTTGAGGATACAATTAAATTTTCATAAAGATCCTCTAAAAAATTTCATACATAAAAGACCAGATATCAAGTACAGCAAGTATACCTTGATATCTGGTCTTTGAAATTATCTCCTCTTACAACACCACATCATCCACTTTTTCAAAATTATCCAATCTGTAAGACTCCACTGTCGCCTCTGTCACCAGATAAAATCTTTCTCCCGCGTACAAGCCTCTCACTTCTGAATATCCGCTCAACTTTTTCTCAAATACACAAGTAAACCCTTTTTCTTTATCATAGGAATAAATGTAGTATTCCTGCTGGTTCTTGTATCCCGGGAATCCAATCAGGTTCTTCTCCGTATCTACAAACGCTGCCCGATAATTATAGGATACATCTGTTGAATAGCACTCCTCCAGCACTGTTTTCGCAACTTCTTTTACGTCTTTCGGATCCGAAATATCGAACATAGACAGTTTTACGCCATTCACTGTTGTCCCATCTTCCTCCACATCCATTCCGATTCCAAGAAGCAGCCCGTCTCCATACGGATGCAGATAATCAGAAAATCCCGGTATCTTCAGTTCGCCCAGTACTTTCGGCTTTTTCGGATCAGACAGATCTACGGAAAAGAGTGGATCAACTTGCTTGTAAGTTACAAAATAACAGGTATCTCCCATAAATCTTGCTGAATATACTCTTTCATCTTCTGCCAGATTATCCAGTTTTCCTGTTTCTTTCAAGTCTTTATCTAAAATATAAAGTGCATTTGTAGAATCTGCTCCCTGACTGCCTGTATTGCTTGCACTATCCGTCCTCAGTAATGGATTCACACCGCCGGATGTATCATCATTTTCACGGATTGTGGTCACAACCCGCAGATATCCGTTGTATTCATCAATACTAAAAGAATCATTGACCATACCATCGATCACAACATCGCCCGTTCCATCCAGCTCTCCATTTTTATAAGAAACTTTTCGAATCTCTGTCTGTGTCACCGGAGAGACTTTTGCGTCATAGATTGTGTCATACACATAAATATTATTCTCACTTACATAGCACTGACTGCCATCTCCGAAGAATGCCAGGTGATCGATCTGCTCTGTCGGGTCTTTCAGACTGAATGAAGTCACTACTGTATAAACTCGTCCCTTTTCCTGCTGCGGAAGTAAAATATAACTGCTGTCCATCACTTTCCCCTGCACTTCCGGTACATAACTGCTGACATCATTCTTTGACCCGGAAATATCGGCATAGAACGTACTAAGCAGATACACGTAATCTCCGGATACACGCATAGTATGGAAACTTCCGCTCTGTGACATCTCTCCCAAAGATTTTGGCTTTTCCGGATTGCTCACATCAAAAACTTCCGCCACAGTATGTGTCACACTTCTGACGACTCCCTGACTGTCTGTCTCATCGGTGGTTCTCGCATACACACAGACCAGTTTTTCATCTTTTAAATAAATCTCGATCAGATAATCATTTGCATCCATGGAAATGGTTCCTACTTGCTTCATCTCTTCAGATTCAATATTCAGGATCTGCACCTTATCCATGCTCATGATATACAGATACTTTCCGTCCGTCTTGACGACATCACCTTCACCGACCCCCTCTGTCCGCACATTCGTATCGGAATGTGATACAGCCTGATCAGCGACTGCTTTCTCCCCTGTATAAAGAGCCGCTCCATCAGCTCCCCCTGTGCCATACATGATCTCTTCCTCTTCTGCCGCTGCCTGAACGTACTTGTAAATCTGATCATAATCCTTCGCACTTGCCAACGCAGCAGTCGACTCAGCGACTGTATCGTCTGCAGCCTTTTCCGCTGCTTTTTGTGCTTCCTTATCCTGCATCATTCCACGTCCGGAAAGTGCAACTACCCCCACAACAAGACAACAACATGCCGCTGCTGCCACAATTCCATAAACTGGTGTCCGTTTTTTCTTTTTCTGTGCCAGTTTCTTTTCAATATTCTCAGGTTTTAAAGAATCAGGCACTTCCATCCCCTCTGCTGACTGCACAATCTTGTCTTTTATTTCCTCTTCTGTAAAATGTCTGTCTCTTTTATTTTCCATCCTTATACCTCCACTTCCTGAAGAACCACTCGCATCTTCTCCAGAGCTCTCTTTTTTCTGGAACGAACCGTAACCGGATTCATATCCAGCATCTGACCGATCTCATCACTTTGATATCCTCCAAATACTGAAAATGAAACAATCAGACGTTCTTCATCATCCAGTTTCCAGAATGCACTCTTTACATCCTGTGAGACAGCATAGTCTGACTCTTTTGATGGATAAGTCTCATCCAACTCATGTGTCTGGGCTCTCTTTCGAAACTGGTTCTTACAATGATTGCTCAATATGGTAAAGATCCAGCTTCTGAAAGACTCCTCCTTTTTGAGACTGGATATCTTTTCATAAGCTGTCACCACAGTATCACTGACTGCATCCTCCGCCTCCTGCGGATGCTTCAGAGTATAGAGTGCAAATTTATAAAGTTCCACATAGATTCTGGAATACAACTCCGAAAACGCTTTGACGTCCCCGCGCTTTGCACGTCGTATCAGAACTGCTTCCGCACTTTTTTGATAATCGTACATCCGCATCCCCTCTCTTTCTTTTTTGTTTGTGTTACTGTTCACAATAACTCTTTTGTCACACATAAGAGTCTTTCAAGTGAAGTTTTGTTGCATGGAAAATAAAAAATCAGGGAGATTTTTTGTTTCTCCCTGATTTTTTCATCTGTTTAATCTCTAACCTCTATAGTAATTGATCAGACAGCCCTTCAAAATAATCTCTCTTTCGGCATCTGTCAGATCACCCAGACGGAACTCTACTTCTTTCAGTTCATCTCCTACAACATAGGCCTTGATCACATCTGCCTTTTCTTCTACTGCGTTTCTCACATCCGGAATGAAGATATAGTCATCATTCTTAAATGGAAGTGCTTTGTCATCCGCATCTGTCAGAAGCGGCAGCATTCCCCAGTTGATCAGGTTTGAACGATAACGTTTTGTAGCATACTCGTTGGCAATGTTTGCCCATCCGCCCAGTACTTTCTGGCAGGATGCAGCCTGTTCACGTGCAGAACCGTCTCCCGGTTTCACTGCAAAGATCGTACTTCCGACTCCTACATTTCCTTCTCCGACCTGTGGGAATTTCTCCTGAACCTTCGCCATGACCGGTTTTAATTCTTCCAGCACCTCAAGCGGACATTTTCCTGCTTCGATCGCCTTCTGTGCTGCCTGTACTTCTTTGGCGCGTCCTACATATGCAGGATCTTTTCTGGAAAGTGCAAATTCTGCCAGTCCCAGCGGATTCGAACGATAAGAAGAAGTCTCACCGGACGGAATCAGTTCATCTGTTGTCGTAACAGGATCGTGGATCTCAGATACAACCTTAAGAACCAGATTCTGTGGAAGTGCTGACATTTCCGGCCAGTCTTTGATATTCGGACCAAACTTGATCTCTACACTTGGATCTGCCACGCCCTTGCTGTCAAATACACGATTTGCATAAATGTTCTGATCAAAGTGATATTTCTGTCCCTTGTACTCGACATCCATTGCTGTCGCCGGTGTCAGGAATCCTTTGTTTGCCGCTGTTGCCGCAATCGAACGGGCATCCATCAATGCAACAGAAGAAATCTGACCGTTCTGCAGCTTGGAACCTTCTCTGTTCGGGAAGTTTCTTGTTGTATGACGGATTGAGAACGCATTGTTTGCAGGCGTATCTCCGGCACCAAAGCATGGTCCGCAGAATGCAGTCTTCACAACGGTTCCTGCCTCCATCAGATCTGCGATCGCTCCATTTTTCACAAGTTCCATATAAATCGGTGTACTTGCCGGATACACGCTGAATGTAAATTCATCCGCACCGATATTTCTTCCTTTGATGATGTCCGCTGCCGCACAGATGTTTTCAAATCCACCGCCGGCGCATCCTGCGATAACACCCTGCTCTACGTACAATTTTCCATTGTGGATCTTGTCTGTCAAGGTAAAGTTAATGTCTTTATTATTGTCAAGGCTGACAAGTGCCTTTTTCTCTACATCACGTAAAATATCTTCCAGGTTGTTGTTCAATTCCTCGATGGAATATACATTACTTGGATGGAATGGCATCGCGATCATTGGTTTGATCGTAGAAAGATCTACTTCTACCACGCCGTCATAGTAAGCGACCTGCTCCGGCTTGATCTCAGCGAAATCTTCACTTCTGCCGTGAATGTCGTAAAATTCTTTTACTTTATCATCGGTTCTCCAGATGGAAGACAGACAGGTTGTCTCTGTTGTCATAACGTCAACGCCGATACGGTAATCTACGCTCAGGTTGTCAATTCCATCGCCGATAAATTCCATTACTTTATTATTAACATAACCATTTTCAAATACAGCACCGATAATTGCCAGTGCGATATCCTGAGGACCGACACCCTTTTCCGGTTTTCCGGTAAGATGGATGGCTACGACACCCGGCATAGGAATATCATACGTCTGTTCCAAAAGCTGTTTTACGATCTCCGGACCACCTTCACCCATTGCCATCGTACCAAGGGCACCATAACGGGTATGGCTGTCGGAGCCAAGAATCATTTTACCGCCGCCGGCAAGCATTTCGCGGGCAAACTGGTGAATGACTGCCTGATGAGGTGGTACATAGATTCCACCGTATTTTTTTGCACAGGAAAGACCAAATACATGATCGTCTTCATTGATGGTTCCCCCTACTGCACATAAACTGTTATGGCAGTTTGTCAATACATAAGGCACTGGGAATTTTTCCAGTCCCGATGCTCTGGCGGTCTGCAAAATACCTACAAAAGTAATATCGTGGGATGTTAATTTGTCAAATTTAATTTTCAACTGTTCCATATTATCGGATGTGTTATGGGCTTTTAAGATCCGATATGCCATTGTCCCTTTGGCTGCTTCTGCCTGTGTTGTATCCACACCTGTCTTACTTTTTACTGCGGAAAGAGCTTCTGCGCTGTCTGGAATCAGATCGGTTCCATTTACCAGGTAAGCTCCCTGTTCGTGTAATTTTACCATTTGGTTTCTCTCCTTTCAAAACGGGGGCTTGTGTCAAAATGATTACCCCAATTTAGTATTATACTTCTAAATGCAGATTTTTGCAAATATATTATTGTTTTTTCTTATAAATTGTTGTACAATGGATAAAAATATGCAACCGACAAGGGAGGTACTTATGCGACACATAATGAATGCATTGGATTTATCTGTAGATGAAATTGATGATTTGATCGCACTGGCTCAGAAAATCATGAAACATCCGGAAGAATATGCAGAAATCTGTAAAGGAAAAAAATTAGCAACTTGTTTTTATGAACCAAGCACACGAACCAGACTTAGTTTTGAAGCAGCGATGTTAAATCTGGGTGGCAGTGTTCTTGGTTTTTCTTCTGCTGATTCAAGTTCAGCTTCCAAAGGCGAAAGCGTATCCGATACGATCCGTGTCATCTCTTCGTATGCGGACATCTGTGCGATGCGTCATCCCAAAGAAGGTGCGCCGCTTGTAGCGTCCATGCACTCTTCTATTCCGGTGATCAATGCCGGGGACGGTGGACACAATCATCCGACTCAGACATTGACCGATCTTCTTACGATCAAAAATCTGAAGGGTCGTCTCGACCATTTGAAAATTGGTTTTTGCGGAGACCTGAAATTTGGACGAACCGTTCATTCCCTGATCGGTGCGATGGTACGTTATCCGGGTATTGAATTTGTCCTCATCTCTCCTCCGGAGCTTCGCATCCCGGATTATCTGAGAAAAGAAACATTGGAAGAAAACAATATTCCATTTCAGGAAGTTCCCGATCTGGATTCGGTCATCGGAGATCTCGACATTCTGTATATGACACGTGTACAGAAAGAACGTTTCTTTAATGAAGAAGATTATATCCGACTGCGCGACAGTTTTATCCTCGACAAGGCGAAAATGGCGATGGCACCGGAAGATATGCTCGTACTTCACCCTCTCCCACGTGTCAATGAAATTGCCACGGAAGTGGATGACGATCCGCGCGCCGTATACTTCAAACAGGCAAAATTTGCTGTTTACATCCGCATGGCTTTGATACTTCGGTTATTGGAGCTTGCCTAAAGAAAGGAGAACGTAATTATGTTAAATATTGGTGGATTGAATCAGGGAGTTGTCATTGATCATATTAAGGCAGGTCATGCGATGCAGATTTATCATTACCTGAATCTGGAAAAACTTGACTGCAGTGTAGCCATTATCAAAAATGCAAAAAGCAATAAAATGGGAAAAAAAGATATCATTAAGATCGAAGGACCTCTCTGCGTAGATCTTGATATCCTTGGTGTGTTAGATGACAATATCACGATCAATATGATTGAAAATGATAAGATTGTACAAAAACGTACTCTTACACTTCCTGAGATGGTTACAAATATTATCAAATGCAAAAATCCGAGATGTATTACTTCCATCGAGCAGGAACTTCCACACCGCTTTAAATTGACAGATCGGAAACATCGTATTTACCGTTGTCTGTATTGTGAGCAGAAATTTAAACCAGCCCAGGAAAAGGAGTTTTAAAAAATGAAACAAAAACGAAAAATAGGATTGCTCAGTCTTTTTCTCGTACTCAGTATGCTTGTCTTTACGGCATGTGGACAGGAAAAGAAGGCGGCGAATTCTGTGATCCATGTAGGAACCAATGCAGAATTTCCTCCCTTTGAGTACATTGACGAAAATGGCGAGATTGCCGGCTTTGATGTCGCAGTCATGAAAGCCATCGGAGAAGAAATGGGATATGACGTTGAATTTACCAATATGGAATTCAAATCTCTCACCGCTTCTCTGAAAACCGGCGGGCTTGATGCCGTCGCTGCCGGTATGACAATTACCGAAGACCGAAAACAATCCGTCGATTTTTCCGATGGGTACTATGAAGCGACACAGTGTATCGTCGTTTCCAAAGACAGTCCGGTAACTGCCATGAAAGATCTGGAAGGCAAAAAGATCGCCGTTCAGGAAGGAACCACCGGAGATCTGATGGTAACTCCGGGAACCGATGACTCTGTCCTTACAGATTCTACCGTAAAACGTTTTAAAAAAGGTTCCGACGCGATCATTGAGTTAAAAAACGGCGGTGTCGATGCGGTCGTGATCGACAAGGCACCGGCGGAACGCTTTGTTTCACTGAACGAGGACAGCCTGAAATGCGTGCAGGATTCAGAAGCCAGTGAAGTATATGGAATCGCTGTACAGAAAGGCAATACGAAACTGTTAAATGACATCAATGAAGGATTGAAAAAAATCAAGGAAAATGGTACCTTTGATCAGATCTTTGAAGAATATATCAATGGAAATACCAATGGTGCCAGCGTAAAATCCGACAATTTCTTTGTCAATCTGTTCAATAAATTTAAGTATGTATTTATTGATACCAAAGGCTATGCCCTTTTAGGAAAAGGTCTTTGTGTCACATTAGGAATTTCCTTTGCGGCAGCACTGCTTGGCATCGTACTCGGTTTCCTTGTCGCTTTGATGAAATTGACAGAGGTTCGCAAAAAGAAAAAAACATTCCTCTCCCATGTTGCAAATGTATATATTGATATACTGCGTGGTACGCCGGTTATGGTACAGCTGCTTATCATTTATATGGTGATTTTCCAAAACAAACTGGGAATCGTCGCTGCAATCCTTACTTTTGGAATCAACAGCGGTGCTTATGTCGCTGAAAATATCCGCGCCGGTATTCTTGCCGTAGATCCCGGTCAGATGGAAGGCGGACGTTCTCTTGGCTTTACTTACCGTCAGACGATGCGCTATATCATTCTTCCGCAGGCGATCAAAAATATTCTGCCTGCCCTTGGAAATGAAATGATCACTCTCGTAAAAGAGACATCCATCGTCGGTTATGTAGCAATTGCGGATCTTACAAAAGCATCCGACTTTATCATATCAAGAACTTATGAAACATTTTTACCGCTCATTGCGATTGCCTTAATTTATTATATCATTGTTAAGATTATGACAAAGGCTTTGCAATACATGGAAAGGAGGCTGCGTCAAAGTGATAACCGTTAAAAATCTGAAGAAAAATTTTGGTGATCTCACCGTGTTAAAAGGAATCGATGTAACGATTGAAAAAGGGGAATGCGTCGTCGTAATCGGTCCTTCCGGTTCCGGTAAAAGTACCTTTCTTCGTTGCCTGAATCGTCTTGAAGAGCCGGACGGCGGTGAAATTGATATCGAGGGCACGGACCTTCTCTCTCCACACACGGACATCAATGAGATGCGCCAGCGGATTGGAATGGTATTTCAGCATTTTAATCTGTTTCCTCACAAAACCATTTTGGAAAATGTGACGCTTGCACCGATCAAATTAAAGAAAATGCCGCAAAAAGAGGCCGAGGATGCGGCGCTTGATCTTCTTCGCCGTGTTGGGATTGAAGATAAGGCATCAGTATATCCTTCTACCCTATCCGGTGGACAAAAACAGCGTGTCGCCATCGCAAGATCTCTTGCCATGAATCCGCAGGTCATGTTGTTTGATGAGCCGACTTCTGCGCTTGATCCGGAGATGGTCGGCGAAGTTTTGGATGTTATGAAAAATCTTGCCAAAGAAGGGATGACGATGGTCGTCGTAACCCACGAAATGGGATTTGCAAAAGAAGTTGCCAATCGTGTACTGTTTATGGCAGATGGTGTGATCTTAGAGGAAGGTACGCCGGAAGAAATCTTCGAACACCCTCAGCATGAAAGAACGAAAGCATTTATTAAAGCGATTTAATATCATTATTTCTATACAAAAAGGACTGCGTAGCAGTCCTTTTTTATATTAAGTATTCAAACTTTTGTTTTAGAACAATCCGGTGATCTGTCCATTGTCATCGACATCAATGCCTTCTGCTGCTGGTACCTTAGGAAGCCCAGGCATAGTCATAATCGTTCCGGTGATTGCTACGACAAATCCGGCACCTGCCGATACATAAACTTCACGGATATGGATCGTAAAGTCTTTCGGACGACCAAGCAGTGTTGGATCATCGGAAAGCGAATATTGATTTTTCGCCATGCAGACCGGCATATTGCCAAATCCTAATTTTTCCAGTCTGACCAGTTCTTTTTCTACCGCTTTATCATAAACCACATCTTTTGCTCCATAAATCTCTTTGGCAATCGTCTCGATTTTTTCCGTCAGAGATTTGGAATCTTCATACAGGCAGTGGAAATTGCTTTCTTTGTTTTCAATGGTATCGATCACTTTATTTGCCAGTTCAATACCGCCTTCGCCGCCTTTTTCCCATACTTGTGACAATGCAAATTCGCAGCCTCTCTCTTCGCAGAATTCTTTTACATAATTCAATTCCGCTTCGGTATCGGTCACAAACTGATTCAATGTCACGACACAAGGTACGCCGTATTTGGATACATTTTCAATATGTTTTTCAAGATTGATAATCCCTTTTTTCAAAGCTTCTAAGTTCTCTGTACCAAGGTCTTCTTTCTTCACACCGCCATTGTATTTGAGGGCACGTACCGTAGCCACAAGAACTACAGCATCCGGTTTCAGACCTGCCATACGGCATTTGATATCAAAGAATTTTTCGGCTCCGAGGTCTGCACCAAATCCAGCTTCCGTGATTGTGTAATCTGCTAATTTAAGGGCTGTTTTTGTCGCTCTTACACTGTTACATCCATGTGCGATATTGGCAAATGGGCCGCCATGTACGAGCGCCGGTGTATGCTCCAATGTCTGAATCAGATTTGGTTTCAATGCTTCTTTTAACAAAGCTGCCATCGCACCAACGGCGTTGATCTCTTTCGCAGTTACCGGTTCCCCATCATAATTATAAGCAACGATAATACGTCCAAGACGTTCTTTCAGATCTTTCATATTATCTGCCAGACAAAGAATCGCCATGATCTCGGAAGCTACCGTGATGATAAAATGATCCTCTCGAGTTACACCATCTACTTTTCTTCCCAAGCCAACAGTGATATTTCGAAGAACACGGTCGTTCATATCGACGCAGCGTTTCCATACAATCTGCTTTGGATCGATGCGAAGAGCATTCCCCTGCTGGATGTGATTGTCAAGCATCGCTGCGAGAAGGTTATTGGCAGAAGTAATGGCATGAAAATCTCCGGTAAAATGAAGATTCAATTCATCCATCGGTACAACCTGCGCATAACCGCCGCCTGCAGCACCACCTTTTAATCCAAAACATGGTCCGAGAGATGGCTCACGAAGGGCAATGATGGCTTTCTTTCCAATTTTAGCCATCGCCTGACCGAGACCTACGGTCGTCGTTGTCTTTCCCTCTCCTGCCGGTGTCGGATTGATCGCTGTTACGAGAATCAATTTTCCATCCGGGCGGTCTTTGATCTGATCCCAAAGATCATCGGTAATCTTTGCTTTATATTTTCCATAAAGATCCAGATCGTCCATTGTAATATCTAATTTTTCGGCTACTTGTTGAATCGGAAGCAGGTCTGCCTCCATAGCGATTTCAATATCTGATTTCATTTCAACTTCCTCCTAAAAGAATCGTGTATTTAATAAGTATAACATAATATTTATTTATCGAAAAGCATTTTCTGTATTTCTTTCATATAATCTGCCACAATATCCAGTTCCGGACAGCACCGGTAAAGCATCCGTGTACCGGCGACATCCTCAATTTCGCTGAGAACAGGAGTTCCGTCTTCCTCAAAAATAAAGTCAATCCCCGCCATGCCAAACGAAAATTTTTTCAAAATGGCTTCGACTTCTTTTTGCGGTATTTGGTCTTTGAAAACCACCTTCACTTTGCCGCCGCGTGAAAAATTAGCACGAAAATCTTTATCAGAGTGCCGCAGTATGGCAGCATAAATCTGATCTTTCAATACATAAACACGCATATCGCTGCTCTCTTTTCCGACAGGAAGCATGGGCTGGATAACATAATCCGTCTCTCTCAGTACCTTTTTCAGTTTGGCAGCTTCGTTTCGGAACGAATAGACTTCGCTTCCACCGTGTCCATCTGCGGTCTTAATCACAAAATCCTTTGCAGAACAGATTCTTTTTTTTTCCTGCTCATTAAATTTGGAAGAAAAATCCATATTTTCTAATAAATACTGTCTGACTTCTTCCGCAGAACAGCCTAAAATTTCATTTACCTTGTCACTATTGCAAGATACCGTCGGAGTGCAGAACACCGTATCTTTCAGATACTCTCGTGTCTTTCCTTTGTGATTACAGATCCCGCTGACAAACGAGGAATTCCATACAGGAATCTTCCGCTTTTCAAATTCGGCATTGATCGACGGACGGATTGCACGGACAAGAACGGCACATGGCTGTATTCCTTTTTTCAGCAGCGAAAGATATTCGGTATCAAGAACCGCTTTTACATCAATATTATAAGGTTTTCCCCGTTCGGCAAACATTTCGACAAATGTGGAATTCCGATCAAGACCTGTTTTGTCATAAATCATCCATAATTCATTTGGCATGATGCGGTCCTCCTTGCTTCTTTATATATTGTAGAATATACCAGGCAGTATTTACTTTGGTACAATCCAAAAGGTTTTTAAAATGCGCATTGGAATTTACTTCACATACCAAATATCCTTCCCGGCCAAACAGGAGATCCACCCCGGCAAAATCGCATTTTACTGCACGACAGGCTTTTACAGCGAGTTCGACAGCTTCTTTATCCGGTTGATAGACATGCATCTTGCCCCCATTGGAAACATTTGCCCGAAAATCGGTATCGGACGTTCTTTCCATCGCAGCGACGACTTCATCTCCGACGACCTGCAGACGGATATCGCGACCGCTGCTCTCACGAATGTATTGCTGATATAAGAACGGCACGTTTTCCAATTTTTTTGTTAATTCAGACAATTCTTTATGGTCTTTTGCCATATATACTTGCTGTCCAAAAGAACCGAACGCTTCTTTTACAATAATTGGAAAGACTAACTTGCTTTCAATCTGCGATAGAAAATCCAATTGCGGAAAACCTATATTTTCGTAGGTCATGGGTGCCGGAAAAGTCAATGGCTGTGGCAGATTCTGCAACGAAAGTGCCAATGCGGTCTTTCGTTTGTCATCGCAGATTTCAATCCCCTCGGCCGAGTTATAGACCGGAATGCCACACGAAGCAAGGTATTTTGCCAAAAGGATATCTTTGTCCCAAAAGAGAACAAAATCCGGCTTTTTTTCCGTTGTCAGTTCAAACATTCCCAAGAAACATTCACTGTTCGTTTTCACAAAAAGATCTATCTTATGCTCTTTGGCTGCCTCCATAAAAAGATCCGTTAATTCGGAAAACTTAGACGTATATAAAAAGCCGTTTACAATGATCCAGCCATACATAATTTAGCCCTCTTCCTCAAGATAATTTTCAAACTGTTCCATTGACATCAAGATCACACGAGGTTTGGTGCCTTCTTCCGGTCCTACGACACCGGCATCGGAAAGCTGATCCATAATTCTCGCGGCACGATTAAATCCGATGCGGAATACTCGCTGCAGCATACCGATCGAGGCCTTGTCTTTTTCAATGATAAATTTAGCAGCTTCAACAAATAGTTCATCGCGCTCCGGACCGCTTACGACAGCTCCGGAAGCTCCGGCTGATTTCGTGCCAACCGGATTTTCTTCAATATGTTTACTGATTTCTTCGTTGTAAGCCGGTCCATTCATATGCTCTTTCAGAAACGCAACGACTTGATCACGTTCTTCGTCTGAGACGAATGCACCTTGCACACGAACCGGTTTTGGATAATCCTGCGGAGCAAATAACATATCCCCATTTCCCAACAGTTTTTCTGCTCCGGAACCATCAATGATCGTACGTGAATCGATCGCGGAGGATACAGAAAGGGCGATACGTGATGGGATATTTGCCTTGATCAGTCCGGTGATAACATTGACGGACGGACGCTGCGTAGCAAGTACCAGATGGATTCCCGCTGCACGGGCAAGCTGTGCAAGACGACATACCGCATCTTCTACTTCATTGGAAGCAACCATCATAAGATCGGCAAACTCGTCAACCACAATGACAATCTGGCACATCTTTTCGTATGTATTGTCGTCGTTGTGTTTCAGACCGGCGATTTTTTTATTGTAACTCTTGATATCGCGTACTCCGAGAGCAGCAAATTTTTCATAACGAACCGTCATTTCCTGAACTGCCCAGTTTAATGCGGCGGATGCCTTTTTCGGATCTGTCACGACCGGAATCAGCATATGCGGAATATCGGCATATGCCGTCAATTCTACCATTTTCGGATCAACCATAATAAATTTGACATCATTTGGGTTCGCCTTATACAAGATACTCATGATCAGGGTATTGATACATACTGATTTACCGGAACCCGTGGCGCCGGCAATGAGCATATGCGGCATTTTTGCGATATCGGTTACAATCGTCTTTCCACCGATATCTTTTCCGACGGCAAACGTCACATTGGATTTTGCATTGATAAATTCCGGGCTTTCTAAAAGTTCACGCAAAGTAACCGTATTTCTTTTTGCGTTTGGAACTTCAATTCCGACAGCTGCTTTTCCGGGGATCGGAGCCTCAATTCGGATGTCCGATGCCGCCAGACTAAGTTTGATATCGTCTGCCAGACGGGTAATACTGTTTACTTTAACCCCCTGCTCCGGAACCAGTTCATACCGGGTGACACTCGGGCCGCAGCTGACATCTCCCATTTTTACTTTGACGCCAAAACTATCCAATGTATCCTGAAGTTTCTTCGCTGTCTGCAGCAAGTCGCTGTCACTTTGTCCGCCACTTCCCTTTTTCGGTTTTGAAAGCAGATCCAGTGATGGAAATTGATATTCGGAATCTTGAGAGGAAGCCGGCTGTGATTTGGTATTTGGTTCCACCGACTTTTGTGCAGGCTCTGCCATAGCAGAAACCGACGTCTTTTTCTCCTGTTTTGGTGGTTCCTTTTTCTCAGCAGCGGCAGTTTTCGCTTCCTGTTTTTCTTTTTTGCCTTTTCCAAATTTTGTCTCTAATTCTTCTTTGTAAACGGTAGGCTCCTGCTGGCCTTCACGTATGATCGAGATTTCCGGAATCTCCTCTTTCACCGGTTTTTCTTCTTTCGGCATCTCTTTTGCCGGTTTTTCAGGTGCTTTTTGTGGTTCGGAGATTTCTTTCATCTTACCTTTATCTGCCTTTTTGCGACGTTTTCTATTCGCAAAAGTGTGCGTCTGCATCGTACGAGCATGATCTTCAGGATAACGGATCTCCGGTTCTTCATACTCGATATATTCTTCCCGGTCTTCTTTGTGTTCTGCGTACAATTCGCGAATCGCCGAAAAGATCAGCTTTCGCGTCGCCAGCATGACAAACAAAAGCGTCAGTCCCAAAATAATAATAATCGCGCCGGCTCTTCCAAGCAGCGTACCAAATAGCGTGGAAAGAATTCCACCCATAAATCCACCGCCGATATGTTCGGAACTGGATTCCTTAAAAATATCAATCAAGTTTGATATTTCAGGATCGACCACCCACTGAAAGATACCGCATAAACATATGTAAAGGAGGGCAAGATAAATAATCTTGCGCCGTACTTCCGGTCGTTCCGGATTGGAGATAAAAAAACCGCTTCCGATGGGAAATGCCAGCGGAAAAATATAAGCGGTGGCTCCAAATAATCCAAACAAAAGACTTCCGATCAAATTTCCTACCGGACCACACATTCCAAATAAACTAAGCAGTGCCAGTAAGGAAAATATAATGATCGCAAGCAATGTGATTTCTTTTGCCAATGGAGAACTTGTTTGTTTTGAATTTTGTCTGTTCTTTTTTGCTTTCGAATTTTTTGTCTTTGACGCCATACTCTTTCAAACCTCTCTTTATTTTCTGGAATTAATGCGGACATTGTTTCAAATAATCCATCACATCGGAAAGAGTTCCGACTTTGTCTACAAGCCCCTCTTCTACAGCCTGTCCGCCTACAAGGAGCGTTCCCAGATCTTTTGCAAACATGGAAGTGTTCATCATCAACTCTTCCACATGAGTTTTCGTAAGCCCTCGTTTTCGGACGATAAAATCAACGATTCTCGCCTGAATTTTTTCAAATTGATCATAACTTTGTGGTGCCCCAAGAATCATGCCACTCATCCTCACCGGGTGAAGAATCATCGTTGCACTCGGTACGATACAAGAAAAGTCTGTCGCTACCGCAAGGGGAACTCCGATTGAATGACTGTCTCCTATAATAAAAGATGCCGTTGGCGTTTTTAATCCGCTGATCATCTCGGCAAGTGCCAGTCCACAGGAAACATCGCCGCCAATCGTATTAAGAATAAATAATATCCCTTGAATTTCACTATTTTCATCATAAGCTGCCAACATCGGCAGCAAATGTTCATATTTTGTCGTTTTGGCAGTTCCCGAACTGCCTTCATGACCTTCAATCTCTCCAATGATCGTAATGATCTCAATGCCTCCGATACGGCATTCTCCAAATTCTTTAATCTGCTCTGTATTCATATGTCATACCTCCTGTTAAGAAATAGTATGACAATTTTTCGAAGATCCTATACGTCTTTTTGGAGAAAGGACGCATATAAAGCAGGTTTCCGATCGTTAGCAGCCGGAAATTCTTTTTTCCAGCGTCGAACGTGGTCCGGTTCTATCTTTATCATAAGGCATTCATCTCCATAAGAGGTCGCTTTGTAAGCGACAGAAAGTGGTCTGCCATCATAATCATATGCGGCACTGGAAGCCTCATAATCCAGCGACACATCTTTTCCTATCCGGTTGACACCTAAAACATATGCCTGTGTCTCAACGGCTCTTGCCGGAAGCAGCGTGTTCCAATGTGCGACACGTCCTTTCGGCCAGTTTGCGATCACGGCAATCGCATCGCAGCTTCGCATCGCCTGATAAAGTTCCGGAAAACGCAGATCATAGCAGATGGATAACCCGAAGGTCACCCCATCGATCGATACTGTAACCAGTCGGTCACCTCCGCAATAATGCTCATTTTCTTCTCCATAGGAAAATGGATGAATTTTTGTATAATCTCCAAGAATCTTTCCGGCATCTACGACTGCCATATGATTTTTTGCGAAACCGTCTTTTTTCCCTTTTTCAATATAACCAAAGCCGATCGCAATGTCATATTCTTTTGACAGGTGTTCAAAAAATTTGACTGTCTCCGAATCTTCTCCAGCCTTCTCGCCGTATTTTTGCGGATTCATCGTAAATCCGGTCAGTGTCATCTCCGGAAAAAGGATAAGGCGAGCCCCGCATTCCGAAGCTCGCTTTATCAATTCCAAACACTTATCCTGATTTACAGACTTATCTTCCCAGATAATGTCCATATTGGTAAGTGCAATCTTCACTCTTTTCTCATCTCCAAGATCATTGTTTTACATCTTTCATGCTGAAAGAAATTCTTCCCATCTTGTCTTTTCCAAGACATACAACCTTGACTTTGTCACCCAAAGTAAGTTCGTCTTCTACATGATTGATTCTTCTCTGGCAGATGTTGGAAATATGAACCATTCCCTCTTTTCCCGGAGCAAACTCGATGAATGCACCAAAATCTTTGATGCTTACAACAGTTCCTTCCAGAATCTGTCCTTTTTCAAAGTCAGATACGATAATCTGGATCAGGCGGAGGGCTTCATCCATCATCGCTTTATCCGTACCACATACGGAAACAGCTCCGTCATCGGTAATATCAATCTTCACGCCGGTACGCTCGATCAATGTGTTGATCGTCTTACCACGCTGTCCGACTACTTCTCCGATCTTCGCAGGATCGATCATGATCTGTTTGATCTTCGGAGCGTATTCATTTACTTCTTTTCTAGGCTCAGCGATTGCTTTGCTCATAACTTCATCAAGGATATACGTTCTGGCTTCTTTTGTACGGCGGATCGCACCTTCTACGATCTCACGAGTCAGACCGTGGATCTTGATATCCATCTGAATGGCTGTGATACCTTTGTGTGTTCCGGCAACTTTAAAGTCCATATCGCCAAAGAAATCTTCCAGTCCCTGAATATCGGTAAGAATCAGATAATCATCGTCCGTTTCTCCGGTAACAAGTCCTACGGAAATACCGGCAACAGGAGCTTTGATCGGTACACCGGCAGCCATCAGTGACAATGTGGAAGCACAGATACTTCCCTGAGAAGTAGAACCATTGGATTCCATGATCTCAGATACGGTACGGATGGTATATGGGAATTCCTCTTCCGAAGGAATTACCGGAAGAAGGGCACGCTCTGCCAAAGCTCCATGTCCGATCTCACGACGTCCCGGACCTCTACTAGGACGAGTTTCACCAACCGAATAGGATGGGAAATTATAGTGATGAATGTATCTCTTAGAAGTTACATTTTCATCCAAGCCATCAATCTTCTGTTTTTCAGAAAGAGGAGCCAATGTCGTAACATTGAGAACCTGTGTCTGTCCTCTCTGGAACAATCCGGAACCATGAACGGTAGGAAGTACATCGACTTCTGCGGACAATGGACGGATCTGTGTTACTTCACGGCCATCCGGACGTTTGTGGTCTTTCAGGATCATCTTACGAACGGTCTTTTTCTGGAATTTATATACAGCCTCATCAATCAAAGCAAACCAATCCGGATGCTCTTCTTCATAGCGTTCTTCCAATTTGTCTTTGATCTGACGGATATTTTCTTCACGAACCTGTTTTACGTCAGTAAATACAGCCTCTTCCATCGCTTCCGGTGTAATGAAGTTCACCATGTCTTCAAACATGTCTTCCGGAATATCAAAATGCTCATATTCGTGTTTTTCTTTTCCACATTCTGCTACGATCTTATCAAAGAATTCGATGATCTGTCCATTGACTTCGTGAGCTTTGTAAATCGCTTCGATCATCTTATCTTCCGGCACTTCATTGGCACCGGCTTCGATCATAATAACTTTTTCTCTTGTCGAAGCTACCGTAAGAGCAAGGTCAGAAACCTGTCTCTGTGCGGAAGTTGGGTTGATTACAAGTTCTCCATCTACGAGACCAATCTGTGTTGCTGCCGTCGGTCCGTCAAATGGAATATCAGAAATGCAGGTTGCCAATGCGGAACCAAGCATTGCCGTAAGTTCCGGGCTGCAGTCCTGATCTACACACATAACGAGGTTTTCCAGTGTTACATCGTTACGGTAATCTTTTGGGAACAACGGACGCATCGGTCTGTCGATAACACGGTCTGTAAGGATCGCGTTGTCCGAAGGTTTTCCCTCTCTTCTTGTGAATCCTCCGGGAATCTTTCCTACGGAATACATCTTTTCACTATATTCTACGCTAAGTGGGAAGAAGTCAATTCCTTCCCTTGGCTTCTCTGATGCTGTCGCTGTGGAAAGAACAACAGTATTTCCATAATGCATCAAAGCAGCACCATTTGCCTGAGCGGCAACTCGTCCGATATCTACGGAAAGAGTACGTCCGCCAAGTTCCATTGAAAATGTCTTGTACATACTTATATTCTCCTTTATTTATCTTTTTACAGAGCATCCGAAACAACTGAAAAACCTACTTATCCTATGATAAATCGGCTTTTCAGAAGTCTCGGATAATGCTCTTTTTAATGCACACACTTCATTATATCATTTGTCACCAAGCGGAGCTTGATGACCTGCGTGTGTATCAACACACTTCATTATATCATATCTTTGATATAAATCAAACCTCTTTTTATATCATTTTTTTGATCGGATAGCTTATGTCTTCTCCATCCCACATAAGTACCTCATCATGAAAATACGGAACACGCATCAACCCGGCACCAAAAAGATAGGCACGATCGCGTTCTGCAATCTCATCCAGACGCATCCATTTTACTCCGATGATAGATTGTTCGTCTGCAGGAAGTTCCGGATCAATTCCCGCTTTTGCTACAGCATCTTCCGGAATCTCCACCAAAAAGGTAAATACACGGCTCTCAAGATCCGGTTTATATTCCACCGTCAACGGTCTTACCAAAGTTCCCTTGACCTGGCACTCTTCTTCTAATTCACGAAGGGCTGCCTGCTCCGGCGTCTCATTTTCCTCGATTCCGCCGCCCGGCAGATTGAAGAAATCTCTTCCAAACAGCTGATGCTCTACCAATAAGATGCGATTGCCACGGATTACCATGGACTGACTTCGATCTCTCTTCATAATTTATCCTCCACATAGTCAAAAATGATACTACTGATATCGGGTAAAAGCATATCAGCAGTACCATTTCATTCAGCTCATAATGAGCAGCATCATTATTTACGAATTCCAAGTTTTGCGATCAACGCACGATAACCTTCCAAGTCATTCTTTTTGAGATAGTCAAGAAGACCACGTCTCTTACCAACCATCTTCAAAAGACCGCGGCGGGAATGATGATCTTTTTTGTGCTCTTTCATACTCTTTAATGATTTCTGCTTTTCTTTCTGTTGTCATCATGATCGATGTACCTCCATAAAATTTTTTAAAAGCCAAGTACTAAGAACGGGTTGGAGTGTTCCACGCTCTGAGTATTGGTTGTCTAACGGAATTAGTTTAACACAATTTAACTTTTTTGTAAAGTTTTTTTCAAAATATAATTGTATTTTTTAAAATATTTTGTATAATAGAAAGCGTACTACAAGATTTACAAAATATCAACAATAAAGGAAGTTTTTTATGTTAGGAAAATGGTCACGGAAACTTGGTCCTTCCCGGTTGATCGCACTGAGTTTTGTTATTTTGATACTTACCGGTACCTTTTTATTGTGTCTGCCGGTCTCCGCGCGGGATGGTAATTTTACGTCCCCGCTGGATGCTCTTTTCACAGCAACAAGTGCTACCTGTGTAACGGGACTTATTGTTGCAGATACGTTTACCAAATGGTCCTTGTTCGGGCAGATTGTCATTCTCATCCTGATTCAGATCGGAGGCATCGGACTCATGTCCTTTATCTCCATGTTTTTCATATTTATGAAACGAAAATTGTCGCTTCAGGAGCGCATGCTTTTGATGCAGGCTGCCGGAAATACACAGTTGAGCGGTATGGTAAAACTGGTTCGGCGTATTGTATCCGGTACGTTTTTGATCGAAGGATGTGGCGCTCTTCTGCTTGCACTCCGTTTTATCCCACGCATGGGATTTGGTCAGGGATTATACTATGCCGTATTTCACGCAATATCTGCTTTTTGCAATGCCGGTTTTGATCTGATGGGACGATACGAAGCCTTCTCTTCATTGACGGGGTATGCTTCCGATGTCCTCGTAAATATCACGGTGATGCTTTTGATTATCATCGGAGGGATCGGATTTTTAGTATGGGATGATATTTTGAAATACCGCCTGTCTTTTAAGAATTATTCCCTTCATTCAAAGATCGTTCTTGTGACAACACCGGTTTTATTAGTCGGCGGAGCCATCGGCTATTTTGTATTTGAGCAGAATTATACCCTTCAGGGAAATGGCATCGGCGAACAGATCCTAAAATCGTTTTTCGCCTCGACGACAATGCGTACGGCCGGTTTTAATACGATTGATTATGCCAGCATGTCGCCTTCTGCCTCCCTTCTATCTGACGTTTTGATGATGATTGGCGGAAGTCCCGGTTCGACTGCCGGTGGAATGAAGATCACGACGATTGCGCTTGTGTTTCTCTCGATGGTTTCGATGCTTCGTGGACAATCGGACACCGTAATCGGCAAACGACGGGTGAGCACAATTTTGATCAAACAGGCGGCCGTTATCATTTTGGTGTATGCTGTTTACATTCTGGCAGGAACTATGCTTATCTGCCACATTGAAGAACTGCCGATGTCTAATGTGCTTTTTGAAGTCATTTCGGCTGTCTGCACCGTTGGCGTAACAACAGGGATTACCCCGCATCTGTGCGCCCTGTCACATATTATTTTGATCATTTTAATGTATGGTGGACGAATTGGCGGATTTACATTGATGCTCATCCTCGGAAAGCAAAACAAGCAGCCGCCGCTTCGAAGACCAAAAGAAAATATATTGATTGGATAAAGGAGATTATTATGAAGTCAATTCTTATTATTGGAATGGGAATGCTGGGACAATGTCTGGCAACCCGTATGCAGGAACTTGGAAACGATGTTATGGTGATTGACCGCGACGAAGATAAAATCCAGGAATTATCAACGGTTTTCCCGGATGCCCTGTCCGGCGACTGTACCAATCCGGCGGTTTTAAAATCCATCGGTGTCAACAATTTTGACTACTGTTTTGTCGCGATCGGTGAAGATTTTTATGCGTCACTGGAAATCACTTCCATATTAAAAGAACAGGGTGCGCGGTGTGTCATTTCTAAAGCAAAGCGAAAACGACAGGCAGATTTTTTAAAAAAGATTGGGGCCGATGAAGTCTTCTTCCCGGAAAAAGAAATTTCTGAAAAACTGGCAGTACGTTACAATGCGACAAATATATTTGACTATATCGAATTAACATCGGACTGCTCCATCTTTGAAATTCCGATCATCCCTTCGTGGGCAGGGAAAAGCATACTGGAAATTAATGTAAGGCAGAAATATAAAGTCAATATTATTGCAATAAAAAACGGCACGGTCATTGACCCGATGCCGGCAGGAAATTATGTATTTGGACCGGAAGATCATATTGTCGTCATAGGAAAATCCACCGATGTCTTTCAATTATCTTCGCAGACAACGGTGGATCCGAATTCTTATAACTGATCCCGGTCGATCTTTTTGCCGTCACGCCAGATGCGCTCAAGGTCATAAAACAAGCGGTCTTCCGGCGAAAACACATGGACGATAACATCTTTATAGTCCATTAGGATCCAAGTGGAATTTTTATTTCCTTCGATCCGTTCATTATGAATGCCATTCTGATGCATACGCATCTCTACATTGTCGGATAAAGCAGCAATCTGATTGCTGTTTTTTCCGTTGGCAATGATCAGATAATCCGCGATCACAGAAATCTCGTCAATCTGTATGATCCGAATATCTTCTCCTAATTTTTCATCCAACGCATCATACGCGATGCGAGCCATTTCATTTGATGTCATAGTGTTATTCCTTTCTGATACCATTCATACGTTTCCAGCGAAATCGTATCAATGGGCTGATTTTGTTCCCGAAGATAAGAAATTCCGTTTTCCAATGCAAAGCGCATTCCATTATCCAGATTTTGGAAACAGGCAGTCCGGACTTCCTGAAGCGAATGTGGTTTGCAGTCCATCGCACGCCCGGGTTCAATATAATCGGCAAGATAAATAATCTTTTCCAATACTGTCATATCGGGGTGCCCTGTCGTATGATAACGGATCGCGGATAAAATTTCTTCATCCTCTACCTGATACTTTGTTTTCGCATAAAAAGCCCCTAATTTCCCATGAATGAGAGCGGGATTGAGCCGTTCCATCTCCGTCAAAGAAATTCCGGCTTCTTCACAAAGCATAATCTGCTCTTCTTTTTCATAAAATTTTGCACAATCATGTAAAAGCCCGGCAAGAAATGCTTTTTCCTCATCTGCATTATGAACAGCAGCAAGATTTGCCGCGGTGTATGCCACACCTAATGTATGGCGAAAACGTTTGGGGCGCAGGGTGGCTTTTAAATAACTTAAAATTTTTGGTGTTGTAACTTTTTTCTTAAAAAGCGGTTTTTCATAGCCATACAAATTATGGAAACGGATATATTTCATTACCGCATCCGGAATTCGATAATCGACAGACTTTCCTTTTTGCAGCTGCGCACGCAGTTCACTGGAAGAAATATCGATCAATGGCATCTTGATAAAGGAAATCTTTGCTTTATATGTTTCCCTTAACTCTTCCGCTTTTTCTTTCAGTTGTTTTCCTGTTTCATTTTCCCTGTCAGCTGCCAGAATATAGCAATGTTTCATCACAAATGCCGGCTTATGCCACGTTTCGATCTCACGCAGGGAATCTCCGCCTAAAATAAAATAGATCTTGCACTCCGGATTTTCTCTTTCTATGATTTCCAGCGTATCACTCGTGTACGTAGTTCCCTCGCGGCAAAGTTCCAGATCAGAAAATACGAACTTCGGATTTCCGTCAATTGCATGACAGATCATGCGGCTCCGGTGTTCGGCAGAGACGATATCCGACTCCTTTTTATGCGGTGGATTTTTCGATGGCATAAACCAGACTTCATCCAGTTCAAACTGCCTCGCAGCTTCTTCTGCCATCAGCAAATGTACATTATGAATGGGATTAAATGTCCCTCCCATAATACCGATTTTCATCATTTATCACGCTTTCTTTGATGGTTTTGGAAGTTCAATCTTTTTATTGTCTTTGGACTCGCGGTAAAGCACAACTTTCTTTCCGATCACCTGTACCACTTCCGAACGGGTACGCTCCGCGATCACCTGTGCGATCTCTTTCGGATCATCAAAACAGTTTTTTAAGATGTGCATTTTAATCAATTCTCTTGCCTCCAATGCCTCATCTACTGCAGATATCAATTCCGGTGTTACCGAAGATTTCCCAATCTGTAAGATTGGTGTGATCTTCATTGCCAGACTTTTTAAATAAGCTCTTTGCTTGCTTGTCATCGTATTTCCTCATTTCTATTTGTAATATTCAAAACTCCATCCGTAAATCTCTACGGTGTCGCCATCTTCGATTCCAAGGGCTTCCAGTTCCTCCAGCATTCCATTATTTTTAAGAAATTTCTGGAAAAATTCAAATCCTTTTTCCGAATCCAGGTTCGTATATCCTAACATGCGTTCTACACGTGGACCATCGATATGATATACGCCTTCTTCCTTCTCGTCCGCATACACATTGTATGGTTCGTTCTGGAAATCCGGTTCTTCTATCATATATTCTTTTTCAAAGACAACCTTTTCTTCTTTGATCTCATCCAGCATGCCTTTGACGTAATACAGAAGTTCCTTTACGCCCTTTCCCGTTACGGCAGAAATTGGAAATACTTTAATTCCCTTCGGCTCAAATTCTTCTTTGAGTAATGTCAGAACCGTTTCTTCTTCATCGCCGTAAAAACAGTCAATCTTATTGGCTGCGATAACCTGTGGACGGGCTGCGATCTCCTCACTGTAAGCGCGGATCTCCTGATTGATGACATTGATATCCTGAATCGGATCACGTCCCTCCGTCGAAGCCGCATCTACCATGTGAATCATAACACGGGTACGCTCAATGTGTTTCAAAAATTGATGCCCTAATCCGATTCCCTCGGAAGCACCTTCGATCAATCCCGGAATATCGGCAATGACAAAACCATCGGTTCCTTCCAGGTCTACCACACCAAGATTCGGATTTAATGTCGTAAAGTGATAATTGGCAATCTTCGGCTGGGCATTGGTTACACGGGACAAAAATGTGGATTTTCCAACATTTGGGAACCCAACCAATCCGACATCCGCAATCGTCTTTAATTCCAAAATCACTTCCAATTCCGTCGCCGGTTTTCCCGGCTGAGCATATTTTGGCACCTGCATCGTCGGCGTTGCATAATGCTGGTTTCCTTTGCCGCCACGGCCTCCTTTTAAGATCACTTCTCTTGTATTATCATAGGACATATCGGTTATGACTTGTCCTGAATTTGCCTCTTTTACAATCGTTCCCGCCGGAACTTTTACGACGAGGTCCGCACCGTCTTTTCCGTGGCATCGTCTCTTACCACCCGGTTCACCGTCCTCGGCACAATATTTACGAATATGACGAAATTCATTTAAGGTATTGATTCCCGGATCCACTTCAAAAATAAGGTCTCCTCCGCGGCCGCCATCGCCGCCATCCGGTCCACCATTTGGTACATACAATTCTCTTCGGAAACTGACATGGCCATCGCCGCCTTTTCCGGAACGAATATAAATTTTTGCCTGATCTGCAAACATACGTATCTCCCTTTCAAATTGAGTATAAAAGGTAAAAGGGGCTGCCACATCTCATGACATGACAGCCCCGAAATTGTCAAAATTATTCAGCATCTACTGGATATACACTAGCCTGTTTTTTGTCTCTTCCTTTTCTCTCGAAACGAAGCACACCATCAACCAAAGCGTAAAGTGTATCATCTCCACCGATTCCAACGTTTGTACCCGGATGAATCTTAGTACCACGCTGTCTGTAAAGAATATTACCAGCTAAAACGAACTGTCCATCTGCTCTTTTTGCACCAAGTCTCTTGGACTCAGAGTCACGGCCGTTCTTTGTAGAACCCATTCCTTTTTTATGAGCGAACAACTGAAGGTTCATTTTCATCATGACATTTCCCTCCTAACAAAAATTAATGAAATGTAACATATTGTTTTCCATACGACTCCTGTATCCCCTGAATTCCTTTAAATAAAGACTTCAGAAGTAACACGGCACCACTGTCCAGCGGTTCCTTGCAGGTAAAATCAAGCAATCCATCGTTGTCATTCTGCACCAGATCAAACTTGGTGTCAGTAAATTCCTCAATGGAATTAATGCAATTTATGGCAAGTGTCGAAACACCTGCACAGACAATGTCTGAACCATATTCTGCATAGCCTGCATGACCGGACATATGAAATCCAATAATGTCACCACTATCAGACTTTTTTACTCGAACTTCTATCATAGACTCACCTTCTTTTTAAAAAGTGTCTACTCCTAGCTTATGCATTGATCTTATCAATCTTTACCTGAGTAAATGGCTGTCTATGACCATTCTTTTTGTGGTATCCGGTTTTTCTCTTATATCTGTAAACAATAACCTTTTTACCTTTGCCTTCAGCTACTACTGTTGCAGAAACAGAAGCACCGTCTACGGTAGGAGTACCTACTTTCGTCTCCTTGTCACTTACTACTAATACCTGGTCAAAAGTAACAGTCTGTCCGGCTTCCACGCCAAGTTTCTCAACTCTGATCACGTCGCCTTCTTCTACTTTATACTGTTTACCACCGGTTGCTATAATTGCGTACATATAGCACCTCCTATAAATTTACTCGCCAACTACGGTGCCTGCCTTATGTATAAATGGGCAGAACTATAACCTCGTTGTGCGGCATACTTCTATAATATACCACCCACACCATACAGTGTCAAGGTTTTTTTAAAATTATTTCAAATAACTTTTACGATTTGTTGACGTATTTTTGTGTTCTTTGATTGTTATCATTTTTTCACCGCCAAGAAGTTTCTTTTCGCTTTTTTTGTAATTTCTATAAGTCATTTCTTTTCCGTGGATTTTATAAGAAGTATAGTACAATATTCCTTCTTTGCGTTTGTAAGTTTTCGCATACTCTTTCATGTCCGTTGCCATATAACTGCTGACCTCGCGAGTTTTCGCATTGGATGTAAGTTTATAACGCTCCTGCCAGTAAGATCCAGTATGTGCATCATCAATCTGTATTATTTTTCTTTTTTTATACCAGCCAAATCCTGAATTTGTACTAACCAGTTTTACTTTGTTATTGACATACATCAATATTTTAACATATCCGGAACCATAGCTGGCCGTTGGATTGTACAAAATCAATTCTTTCACTTCGTCTCCATTGAGATCTTCACATGCAAATTTGTAATCTTTCGTTTTGTTTTCATTTGACAGGGAAGACCACGAATAGGTTGGATTTGATAAAATTTTCTCATACGCTTTCAATGCCTTCTGGTTTTTGGATGCTGCTTCTGCGGAAACTGCGTTTGCGGGCAGTAGCATGCTGGCCACAAAAAGGCATGCTATGATTTTTATTATACTCTTTTTCATAATATTGTACTCCTTTTAATCTAAATCACAGATCCCCGCAGACAACGGCCTGCGGGGATCTGAATTTCAATACACTTTGTAACTATTCAGGACACCCCACCCACACATTCGCATTTCGAACACTTCGTGTTCTTTCCCGCCT